>ERZ842401.5115-NODE-5115-length-14746-cov-20.408141_pt1 | contig 14746 bp, 8 predicted proteins | sample MGYA00521270_ERZ842401 | MGnify/ENA primary metagenome ERZ842401 (study PRJEB31892, sample SAMEA3878208) | bioreactor metagenome | biome: Moose rumen | place: Sweden | collected 2011-10 | study: EMG produced TPA metagenomics assembly of the PRJEB12797 data set...
CGATCGTTTGCCAGTAGATATTTACTTGTCTGCATCTTACTCTCTCGATTTCTCAATTTCTCAATCTCTCAATTCCTCGCAAGGAATCCACATCCAGAAGGTAGAGCCGTGGCCCTCGCCCTCGGAGGTGACGCCGATGGCGCCGCCGCAACGTTCTGCTATCGACTTGCAGATGGAGAGGCCAAGACCTGTGCCCTGCACGAAGTCGTTGAGTTTGACGAAGCGCTCGAACACGCTGGCCTGCTTCTCCTTGGGGATTCCGGCTCCCGTGTCCTCACAATAGAAGTAGAGACCATCCTTCTCATTCCTTGTCTCCTTGTGATAGCCCACCTTGATATGTCCCTCGTGGGTGTACTTGACGGCGTTGGTGGTGAAGTTGGTGAGCACCTGCTGCACGCGGCCCTTGTCGAGGACGGTGCGGAATGTGGGGTAGGGGTTGTCCTTGACGAACTCCACGCCTGGCTCCTGCACGCGCTGGGCGAGGGTTTGGCAGATGTCGTCGAACACCTGGGCAAAGTCGCATTCGGCAGGTTCGATGGCGAGGGCCTGACCCATGCTGGAGGCCTCAAGGATATCGTTGATCAGTCGAAGCAGCATATCGCAGTTGTTACGGATGATGCGGATGAACTCCATCCGCTCGCTGGGTTCATCGATGACGGGTAGCAGGTCAGAGAAGCCGACAATGGCATTGAGCGGCGTACGGATCTCGTGGGTCATATTGGCCAGGAAGACTGACTTCAGGCGGCCGGAGTTTTCGGCACGGTTGGTCTCCTCCTTGAGTTTCTGCTGGGCTTCCATCAGGTCGGTGATGTTGCGCAGGACACCGAAGCGGCCTGTGATCCGTCCGCTCTCATCCTTGACAGGCACGCCGCTGATGGCATACCAAGCCGGCTGGTGTAGGAACGGCGACGAAGTGAAATGGCGGATGGTGTTGAAGGGTTTGTCTTCCATTCCCAGACCATTGACAGCCTGTCTGGCACCTTCGTGCTCCTGATTACTGACACTGCCTACATACTGGTCGAAGTTTATAGTATGCTCCATCGTGCGGAGAGAACGCGAGAAGTGAATCAGTTTGTTGTCGTAGTCGGAGCGCCAGATGTACATATTGCTCTTCTCGAGCAGGTAGTGTAACTGGGTCTCATAGGTGTTGGCCTCGTCGCTGGCCTTCTGCATCTCGATGTTGTGGTGACGCTGCTCGAGGTACATCTGCCGTTCGTCAGTCAGTTCGCGGGCTGTGACGGTATAGTAGATGATCTGGTCGTGGCTGTCGATGACGGGATGGATGCGCGTCTCGATGTAGCGGTCGATGCTCAGTTCTGGGTAGTACATATGTTGGCAGACGTGGAAGTCGTCGTGCGACTGGGGATTGAAATCGCCCCGGAAGGCTGGGCTCTCGAACAAGGATACCTTCTTGAAGTATTCCTCGCCCATTGCATTGAAGCCGCAGAGTTCCTTCATTTGCTCGTTGGCATCGATGAGTTGGCCGTCGGGGCCGTAGAAAGACATACCGATAAGGTTGGTGTCGAACATCTTCCAGTATTTCTCGCCCATCTCGCTGTTCTTTCGTTCTTCCTCGATCTCGTTGGTTACATCCTTGATGGAGTTGACCACAAACCGTGGCTTGCCATCCTCATATTCGATGATGCTCTGTCCGTGCAGGTAGCGCCAGTCTGGGTTCTCTGGTGTGCCGGCATTCCAGAGTTTCTTGAATTCCATTGTGGTGTCCTTGCCGTCCATCTGTTCCATCATCTTATGGAAGTCGCGTCGTTCCGACGAGTGGACGCGATTGGTAAACTCCTCACAACTCATACCTTCAGGGGGCAACAGATCACCATATATATTAATAATGTGGTCGCTGAGCAGGTCGTGCTCGATGACATAGTACTCTCCTGCGTTGAGGGCCTGCGACATCATATGGTTGATATCGACGGACTTGCGTACGGCGGTCTGAATCCTGAAGTGGAGGAGACGGCTCAGCAGGATGCCGATGGCGATGATGATGACAGCGCCGATGATGAGGAAGAGAGCGATGGGCGACGAGTCGTTGTGGACGCGCTCGGGATGGAACCATTTGTCACGGATCCTTTCTATTTCGCCGGCCTGCTCCATACGGGCGTACTCGTCGTCGATAAGGTCGATCAGTTCCCTGTCGTAGCCGATGAGACGCAATTCGCCTGTCGGGATATCGGTCTCGTTAGTCTCCAGGCTGTCGAGTGCGTACTCTTTCATCTTCCAGAGGGCGGGTCGCTCTCCCCAGAAGAAATACTTGTACCTGCCTTGCCTGACCCCTGTGAGGGCCTCACGAGGCGAGTGATACTCGATGGAGAAGGCTGGATGCTCGTTGTTCAGCAGAATCTGCGACGCGGCGTAGTCGTTGTTGCGGAGGATGATGGTGTCATTCTCTCCCAACTGGCTGATCTTTGAGATGGGTGTCTCTGAGGTGCGATGCACACAGACCACACGGTAGTAGTGGAACAAGTTGCGTGTCATTACGTAAGGACGCTGCTTGTAGTTGATGCTGAGCGCGTGGATGAGGTCGGCCTCGCGCTTCTCAAAACTCTCCACGGCCTGAAACCACTCCTTCATCAGGTAGCGATGGGGGATGTTCAGACGGTTGAGGATCAGTTCGAAAATCTCGATGTTATAGCCGTCGGGCTGTCCCTGGTCGTTGCTGAATTCGTATGGCGGGAACTCCCAGTCGCAGGCGACGACGAGCGGCTGGTCTTCAGTATATTCGTGGATTTGCTGGGCACTGGCTGTTCCGCTGCTGACGACAGACAGTAGCAGGAGCGTGATCCAGACAAGACAAAATTGATATCTCATAATGCACTACTTTCTAGTTATTTCACTGGCCTTGCAGGGCAGGCTTACCCAGACGGTGGTGCCCTTGCCAACCTTCGACTTGATGTTGATGGTACCTCCCATCTGTTGGGTTAGTTCGTAGCAGATGCTCAGACCCAGTCCGGAGCCCGTATTGGCACCTGTGGCGAAACGTTCAAAGATGGTGGACAGCAACTCGTCGGGGATGCCGCAGCCACTGTCTTCAACGGCCATAATGAGTTGGTCGCCGATATAGTCGAGGCGTGCGCGCACCGTTCCATGGGTGGTGTTCTGGCAGGCGTTTTGGATAATCTGGTCGAGGATGATACCTGTGTTCTGTGCATCGATCTCCACCACGAGTTGGTCGTAGGCGTTGTCGATGATATAGTTGACACCCGGCTGACGGAGATTCTCCCAACTGGTGTTGCAGTTCATATCGAACACCTTGGCAAAGTCGGTGGTCTGCGGGTTGAACTCAATCATCTGCGCATCGAGGCGGGAGAGGAAGAGGATGTTGTTGATCAACTTGAGCAGGCTGCGCGAGTTGTTCTTGATCTCTTCGATGAAGAGGGCCTCGTCGTCGCTGCTGTGCTCCATCTCGAAGAGTTCGGCGAAACCGACAACGGTGTTGAGGGGCGTACGGATCTCATAACTCATATTGCGCAGGAAGGCGTTTTTCACCACTTCCACCTCCTGGGCTTTTGCCGTCTCCTTGGCCAGTTCGCTCTCCGTGTGCTTGATCTCGCTGACGTCGCGGCACATACCGAAGTATTCACTGGCAGAGCCGTCGTCCTCGATGATGGGCACGAACTGTATTTCGAGACACAGGGGGCGGCCCTTAGTCTTCAGCGTGGTCTGGATGGTGGTCTCGATGGGGGCGACGGTATGATTGTCCATACTGTTGAGCAGCCGCTGCACGGTTTGCTTGTCGCGCTCACAGGTGAGCATCAGGGCGCGCGTCTGGGTGAGTTCATATTCTGTGTGCCCGATCTCGCTGAAGATGGTGAGCATGTGGGTCTTGCTGGAGTAGTTGGTCATACGGATGCCGCCCACCTTCAGCACGTAGTTGATGTTCTGGATGTAGGAGGTCACCTCATCGTTGGCTTTCTGCAGTCGGCGCAGGTTTTCCTGGTTGCGGTTGTACGAGTTTACCACCTCCGTGACGTTTCGGCCCGAACCGTAGATTCCTAATAACTGATGCTGCTGGTTGTAGACGGGTACGAGTTGGATCTCGTAGCACATCTTGCCTTTCAGGTCTACGGCGTTTTTGATGTGTTGGGTTGCATTGTTCATATTAAAGATGCGGGTGACGTGCATTCGCTCGAAGTGGTCGAGGTCGATGTCGTCCATCATCATTGTCTGCGCCAGGGTAATCGGTGACTTTCGGGTCTGTTCCCTCGTCGTGCCAAAGGTTTTGGCGGCCATGTCGTTGAAATCGCTGAGTACGCCGTTGGCATCGAAGAAGATCATATCGATCATTGCGGTGTTGAAGATGGCCTGGTAGCGGAGCATCATATTCTCGGCGGCCTGTTGCTGCTGCTTCTCCTCCGTGATGTCGCTACGTGTTCCGAGAATCATCGAGGGACGCCCATTCTTGTTGCGTCGGAGTATGGCGAGCGATTCCCTGAACTCACGGCCTTCGCCCTTCAGGTATAGGGTAGCCTGCTCACTCTCCTGGCGCACGATCTGGTTGATTGCCTCGGTGAGTTGTATGAAGTCTTCGCGGTCGTATCGCTGAGAGAACTCGAGGATGGTGTAGTCGTGTACGGCCTTGCCGTGTTCGTCCATCCAGGTGAAGGTCTTCGTGGGAATGTCGTAGGTCCAGAAGCGTACGTTACTGGTCCTAAGGATGAGCGACAGGCGGTCGTTCTTCTTCCTGAGGTCCTGCGTCAGTTTCTTTTCGCGGAAACGGAACCACAGGTAGCAGAACAATGAGAAGACTGCCAGCACGGCCGTGGCAGAGGCCAGTTTCCATATCCACGAGGGCAGTCCGCTCTCCGTGCGCTCAGGATAGAACCACTTGTTCTGGATCGGCTGCAGCCGCTCTTCCGAGAGCAGGATGGCATAGACGCTGTCAATCTGATTAAGCAGGTGCTGGTTGTTCGACATGAACTTGTATTCGCCGTGGGGTATCTCGATTGGCGAAAGTTCCATATTCTTGATTTGGTACTTCTGGATGAGCCACTTGAGCGACATCGTGTTCCAGACAATCTCCGCAGTCGGGTCGTTGCTGGCATCCTGCACCGCCTCCTTCATATCTTCGTAGCCCTTGGCGTTGTCACCCCAGCCGCGATCCTCCATCAAGTGGTGGCTGAAACTGCCCGTGTGGACGATGACCTCGTTGTTGGCCAGGTCGCTGAGTTGCTTGATGTGCTGCTCCACGCCTTTCTGGTGGGCGACACTGTGGGTGAACAGGTGGATGATTGACTTGCCGTAGTGGGCAAACTCATCGTGGAAGTTGGCATCCATACCGCACATTAGGTCTGCCTTGCCGCTCTTGAGGTCTTTCAGGGCATCGACCGTAGGCTTCAGTTTGATCAGGTAGGGGATGTCGAGCCGTTTGAAGATCAGTTTCAGCAGGTCGATGTTATAGCCGTCGGGTTCGCCGTTGTCGTTGAGGAAGGTGTATGGCCACAGATCCCACGCGTCTTCGTATATGAGTGGATGCTCCTCATTGTAGATGGTGATGGTATCAGCACCGTTCTGGGCTGTCGCTGACCAGCAGGCGTGAAGCGACAGGAGCAGGACGACCATCCTCAGCCCCCATTGGTTCCATATATTACTATAGCGTCTGTATCTCTTCATATTAGCCTGTTCACTTGTCGTTGTTAATCACTTCGCAGGGTATCTGGGCCCAGAAGGTGGAACCCTTGCCCTCGCCTTCCGACTCCACGCCGATGCTGCCTTGATAGCGGTCGGCGATGGCTTTGCAGATGGAGAGTCCCAAGCCGGTGCCCTGCACGTAGTCGTTGAGTTTGACGAAGCGCTCGAACACCTTGCCCTGGGCTTCCTTGGGGATGCCGGCGCCGGTGTCCTCGCAGTAGATGTATAGTCCGTTGCCGCGATAGGCGTATCCCACCTTGATATGTCCCTCCTGCGTGTATTTCACGGCGTTGGTGACAAAGTTGGTGATGATCTGCTGGATGCGGTCGGGGTCAATCTTGATTGTCAGTGTCTTGTATGGGTTCTCTGTAATGAACTTCACCTGCGGATTCTGCACGCGCTGTGCCAGCGACTGGCAGATATTATCGAAAGAGCCGGAGAAGTCCACCTCCTTGTCCTCGATACTGATGCCGTTGGAGTCGAGGGTAGAGACGGCCAGGATGTCGTTGATCAGTCGGAGCAGCATATCGCAGTTGTTCATAATGACCTTGATGATCTCCTGCTTCTCCTCGGGTGTCGACATCATCGGCAGCACGTCGCTGAAGCCTACGATGGAGTTCAGCGGGGTGCGTATCTCGTGGGTCATATTGGCCATAAAGACCGACTTCAGACGGCCAGAGTCGTTGGCGCGTTCCGTCTCCTGCTTCAGCAACTCCTGCTTCTTGATCAAATCTGTGACATTTCGGATCACGCCGTAGCAGCCGATAAGTCGTCCTTCTCCGTCAAAGTTGGGCACGTTGTCGATTATGTTCCATAGCAGTTCGTCGCTCTCGTGGTAGATGGGGTGCATGTGGCAGAGATAGGCCACCGGCTCCTTGAAATATTTCTCCGGCTCCTTGAAGTTACGGGCTATCACGCCTTCATCATCGACGAAGTACGTCTGGAAATTCTCGAATGTCAGCACCTTCTCCGGTTTGCTCAGTTCTTTATAGAAGGTGATGGTGCGATCCTTGAAGGAGGTCTGCCAGAAGCGCATATCGCAACTCTCCATCAGGTATTGCAGTTCGGTCTCGTATTGCTGGATCTCCTGAATCTGCTGGCGGATATGCTCGTCGTTCTTCTTGTTCTGCAGATAGAGTTCGCGCTCCTGGGTGACATCGCGGATGGAGAAGGCGATGTAGATCAACTGGCCGTCGTCGCCGTAGATGGGGTGCACGCGCAGTTCGGTGTAGCAGTTGACGCCTCTTTCCACGATGACGCTCTTGGTGCAGAACCACAGTTCCTCGATGTGCCGGTTGTTGAGTACCTCCTTGAAGGTGGGCATCTCGTAAATGGTGTTGCCGAAGTAATAGGGATCGTCTTCCGACTGGAACTTTAGGATGTCACGCATCTTCTGGTTGACGGTGAGCAGATAGCCGTCCTTGTCGTAGAAGGCTAGTCCCACGATGGACTGCTCGAAGATCTTTCGGTACTTGTCGGTCAGTTTGTTCTCTTCCTGTGCCTGGACTACGGTCTCTGTATTATCGCTGATGGTACAGAACAGGTTGGTAGGTATGCGCAGTTTCTCGTTGGCATATTCAGCCACGCCCTGGTTGTGGATGTTTCGCCATACCACTTTGTCCTTGTCCTTGCTGATGTTCCAGCGGAAGTTGCATTCAGCCGTCTTCTTGCCTCTCATCAGTTCCTTGAGGAAGTCTTCATAGAAATGCCAGTCGTCTGGATGTACGTATTTCTTGCTCTCCTCGAAACTCATACCCTCTGGCGGCAGGAAGTTGCCCTGTACGTTGATGGCGTATCGGTCGGCTAACGACAATTTGATGACGGAATCGCCGCTCAGGCTCAGCGTGTGCATCATAATGGCCGACATATCCTGGACGCGCTCGGAGTTCCTGCGGATGCGGAGGACACTGATGCGGTTGATGCCCCAGGCGATGAAAAAGGCTATTACGACTAGGGTCGTCATCAGGAATGAGATGCCATCGACGCTGAGGCCGGCATATGACGTGAGTAGATATGGGATGAATATGTTCATGTTCTGCGATGCATTTTAGACTATGATTTCTGATTTCTTCTCGAAGTTGCTGCTCTGGCACGGCACGCTGATGTAGAAAGTGGTGCCTTTGCCGCTTTCCGACTGGATCTCGATGCTGCCGCCCATCTGCTCCAGCAGTTCCTGCACGATGGGCAGGTCGAGTCCAGAGCCGAAGTGCTCGTTGGCCTCATTGCGCACGAAGCGTTCGAAGGCGTGGGGTAGGTCGGTCTTTGAGATGCCTCGTCCCGTATCCTCGATGGTGATCATCAGTTCACCGTGACGGTATTCATATTTGGCACGGACGATACCCTCGCTGACCGTGCTGGCTGAGAAGGTGCAGATCTTCTGGATGACCATGCCTAAGTTCTGGCTGTCGATGCTGGCCATCAGGCGGTTGTAGGGGTTCTCTACCACGACCTTGATGCTGGGATTGAGCGTACTCCAGCCCATATAGCACCAGCCGTCGAACATCGTGGCGAAGTCGCATTCCTGGTAATTGAACTCGATCATCCGTGAGTCGAGGCGCGAGATAAACAGGATGTCGTTGATCAGTTTCAGCAGTTCGCCCGTGTTCTTCTTGATTTCCTCTGCGAAGATGGGCTCGTCCTCCTCGCTGTGTTCGCCGTTGAACAGTTCGGCAAAGCCGATGACGGCACTCAGCGGCGTACGCAACTCGTAACTCATATTGAGCAGGAACTGGTTCTTCAGTTTCTCCGTCTCCTGGGCTTTCTCCGTTTCCTCGCGGAGTTTCATTTCCGTATAAGTCATCTCCGTCTCGTTGCGGCACATGCCGAAGTAGTGGGTGATCCGTCCGTCGGCATCGGTGATGGGCATGATGTTGAAGTTCAGGTACACGCTCCGTCCCTCCGAATCGCGCATCAGGGTGCGGAGGGTGTCGGTGATGGTACCTGGGTGGCGGCGGTCCATTCGCCGGAAGAGTCCCTTGGCCTTCCGCCGTTCCTGTTCGCAGATCATCGTGATGGCCCGCAACTGCGGCAGTTTGTACTGTGTCTTGTTCAGGTCGCTGGAGATTTCCAGTTCGTGGGTGTCGGGGTAGTAGTTCATCAGCCGCACATCGCTCACTTTCAGCGAGTAGTTGATGTTGTCGATATACGCCTTGATGTCCTGTGTGGTCTTCTCCAGCATCCGGGTGCCCTCTTCCTGGTGGTGGTTCGATTCCACCATATCGGTGATGTCGCGCCCAGCGGCGATGATGCCCAGCAGTTGACCCTGGGCGTCGTGAATGGCACTGACCATTGCCTCGTAGTACATCTTCCCCTTGATGGTGAGTTCTGGAATGCGTTCGTCGGCCTTCTTGACGGCATCGATGTCGGTGATCGACGAGAGTTGCATCGTGTCGAGGCCGTTGAGGTCGATGTTGCGGTAGGAGGGAATGTCGTGGAAGTCCACCTTCCGCTGCAGAAGGGCCTGGCGGTCGGTGATGCCGAAGGTCTCGCAGGCCTTCTCGTTGATGTCGCTCAGAGTGCCGTTCTCGTCGTAGAAGATCATGTCCACAAGCGAGGAGTTAAAGACCGTATGGTAGCGTAGTTGCAGTTTCTGAGCCTGTTCCGTCTTGGCCTTGTCGTCAGTGATGTCGGTCTGTATGCCGAGAATAACGGTAGGCGCATTGTGACGGTCCCGACGCATGATGGAGAGGTTGATCTCATAGAGCGGCTGCACAGCGTTGGCTCCCTTGGGTATGGCTCCTTTAACGAACAGCGACTGTGAGAGTGTCTCCTTCTCCAGGATGGAGTGTATCACCTCGCGCATCTCCAGGAAGTCGTCGCGGTCGAAGTCCTGTGAGAAGTCGATGGCCGTCAGGTCCTTGCTCTCTCCCGTCACGTACGACAGCAGACGGAACACGTTCTTCTGCCTGTCATACGTCCACACCCGTGTTTTGTTGGAGTCCATCACCAGACCCATTTGGGTGTTTAGTCGCTCAGAGCGGTTCCTCACTTCCTTCTCGCGGTAATAGAACACACGGTTGAAATATGCCATCACAAAGACGGATATCAGCAGGGCGGCCACCAGATAGGCCATCAGGTGGTGGATATCAAGGATCGTCGACATGTCCTCCTTCTGCGCGAACGCCGCTGAAGAGTACATGCAGAAGAGCACCAAGACAAGTAATTTATCGTTATAGGTCTTACGCATATTGGTCAGTACATCGTTGCAGTAATCAAGCGCAAAGATAGTCAAAAGTATGTATTCTGCCAAATTTTTTCCCGAAAAATAACATTTTACCCTTAAATATTTGGCGGTTTGACAGAAAAACACTACTTTTGTCATCAGAAATTAACGTAAAACTAAAACGATAAATATGTTAGACGTCAAAGAAACATTGAAGAAGAGTGAAGAGAGAATGGAGATGGCGGCTATGTTCCTGGAGGAGGAACTGAACCGCATCCGTGCCGGTCGTGCCAACGTGGCCATTCTCGATGGTGTCAGGGTGGAGTCCTATGGAAGCAAGGTACCCCTGAACCAAGTTGCTAACGTTAGCGTGCCCGATCCGCGTACCATTGCCATCAAGCCCTGGGACCGTAAGGAGATCCGCAATATTGAGAAGGCGATTATGGACAGCGACGTGGGTATCACGCCTGAGAACAATGGCGAGGTGATCCGCCTGAACATCCCCATCCCCACCGAGGAGCGCCGTCGCGACCTGACCAAGCAGTGTAACAAGATTGCCGAGAAGGCCAAGGTGGAGGTGCGCAACGTCCGTGCCGACATCAAGGACAAACTGAAGAAGGCCATCAAGGACGGTCTCTCCGAGGATAACGAGAAGGACGCTGAACTCGAACTCCAGAAGGTCCACGATAAGTTCATCAAGAAGATCGATGAACTGATTGCAGCGAAGAACAAGGAGATTATGACTGTCTGATGCACGGACTTGTCATCAAGAATACTGGCAGTTGGTACACCGTCCGAACGGACGATGGCCAACTGATTGAGTCTAAGATCAAGGGTAACTTCCGCCTCAAGGGCATCCGCTCCACGAATCCCGTGGCAGTGGGTGACCGCGTCGAGATAGTCACCAATCAGGAGGGAACGGCCTTCATCACCGAGATTGAGGACCGCCGAAACTACATCATCCGCAAGTCCATCAATCTCTCCAAGCAGAGCCATATCCTCGCGGCCAATGTAGACCAGGCATTCCTGGTGGTCACCGTCAGCCGTCCGCAGACCTCCACCACGTTTGTGGATCGTTTCCTGGCGTCGGCAGAGGCCTATCGCGTGCCCGTCACCTTATTATTTAATAAGACCGACCTGCTTGATGACGACGAGCGTCGCTATCAGGAGATGATGATCCTACTTTACGAGACCGTCGGCTACGAGTGCCGGGCTGTTTCCGCAGAGACGGGCGAGGGCATCGGGGAACTGAAGCCCTTGCTAAGTGGCAAGGTGACGCTGCTCAGTGGCAATAGTGGGGTGGGGAAGTCCACGCTGATCAATCGGCTCGTGCCAGGCGTGAACCTCCGTACGGCGGAGATATCCGACGCCCACAATACGGGCCAGCATACCACCACCTTCAGCGAGATGATTCCCATTGAGGGCGGGTGGATCATCGATACCCCGGGCATCAAGGGCTTCGGCACCTTCGATATGGAGCCAGAGGAACTGACAGGCTACTTCCGCGAGATCTTCCACTTCTCCAAGGACTGCCGCTTCTCCAACTGTACCCACACCCATGAGCCGGGCTGTGCTGTATTGAAGGCCCTCGAAGATCACTATATCGCACAGAGCCGCTACCAGAGTTACCTCTCGATGCTCAACGACAAGGACGAGAGCAAATACCGGGAGGCGTATTGAATTGAGAACTGAAAAATGAGATTTGAGAATTGGGAATGACTGAAGGATATAGACAAAAGAGTTTCGGACAACCCGTGAAGCGCTATTGCCAGACGCTCGACCTGAAGGACGATGCGGCTCTGATAGCGAAGTATCGCGAGGCCCACGACCGTTATCATTCCTGGCCTGAGATTAGGGCCGGTATCCGCAAGGTGGGCATCTTGGAGATGGAGATATACATCTTAGGCAACCGCCTTTTTATGATTGTGGACACGCCTCTCGACTTCGACTGGGACACGGCGATGGCCCGTCTGGCTACGCTGCCCCGACAGGCGGAGTGGGAGGACTATGTGGCGATGTTCCAGGACTGTCGCCCCGGCAGCACCTCCGACCAGAAGTGGCAGTTGATGGAACGTATGTTCTATCTCTATGAGGAATGAAGCAATAGGGCACTAAGGACGTTGGTAGACACGGACATAGTCTACATAGTATTTCAGGGGGAACTGGCTGTCGTCGGGTATGCCGCCATTGCTGCCGATAGCCAGGTTCAGTAGAATGTAGGCACCAAATCCAGGCTCTTCTGTACAGAACGGATTCTCGCGATTGCCGTTATAGCCTTGGTTATGGGTCTGTGAGAGGTCGATCTCATTCAGCAGTTCGCCGTCAAGATACAGACGAATAAACTGTTTATCCCAGTCCATTCGCCAGACGTGGAATTTGTCGGCCCAGGCCTTATCCTTGTCCGTAAAATGTGTAAAGGGCGTTACGGACTCGTCCCAGACGGCAGTCCACCGCTTGTCGGAACTCCAGCAGGCATTGGCGAGGATGCTGGGCTTCCCATTTTTAATATAGTATTCCAGAATGTCAATCTCGCCGTTCATCGGCCAGTCCCACTTATTGCCCAGCAGCCAGATGGCGGGCCAGGCTCCGGAAGCCGTGGGAATCTTGGCCCGGATCTCGTAGCGGCCGTACATAAACTGATGACTCAGCCGAGTCGTCACACAACTTGACGTGTATTCCGCGTATTCCCGATTCCGCTTCCAGTCGCGGCTTCCGGCGACGTAGTGAGGATTCCGGACTCGTTCCTTCTTGCCCTCAATGATGAGGCAGCCGTCTTTGACAGAGGCATTGTCAGGCTGATACCACTGCCATTCCTGATTGCGCTGGAAGCCTTGTTCGTAAGTCCAATCTTTGGAGGGCTTGCCGTCGATGTTGAATTCGTCGCTCCATACCAGTCGGTAGCCGTCATAGGCTGTTATTTCCTGTGCTGCTATCTGGCAACAGGTCACTGACAATAATAGGTAAAGACAGACTTTTCTCATTTGAAACGCTTATTAGTTCTTCGGCAAAGGTACGGAGTTTTGCTGAAAGCACCAAGAATTCAGTGGCTTTTCGTACAAAAAAGGAGGAGAATCCTACGAAATCGGGCTTAAGTGATGGTTGTTTCAAAAAAGATTCGTAAATTTGCACGGCGAAAGTGAATAATTAAAAACGGTATAACAATAACTGAAATGGAAAAGAACTATCCTAAGATTGGCATCCGCCCGACGATTGATGGTCGCCAGGGGGGCGTGCGTGAGTGTCTGGAAGAGAAGACGATGGCCTTGGCCAACGCAGTAAAGAACCTGATTGAGACGAACCTGAGGAACGGCGACGGCTCTCCCGTGGAGTGTGTCATTGCCGACTCGACTATCGGTCGTGTGGCGGAGAGTGCCGCCTGTGCCGAGAAGTTTGAGCGCGAGGGCGTCGGCTCGACCATTACCGTGACCAGTTGTTGGTGCTACGGCTCGGAGACGATGGACATGAATCCGCACTATCCGAAGGCCGTGTGGGGCTTCAACGGTACGGAGCGCCCAGGTGCCGTCTATCTGGCTGCCGTGCTGGCTGCCCACGCTCAAAAGGGACTGCCTGCCTTTGGCATTTATGGCCACGACGTGCAGGACCTCGACGACAACACCATCCCCGCTGATGTGGCAGAGAAGATCCTTCGCTTTGCCCGTGCGGCACAGGCTGTGGCCACGATGCGTGGCAAGTCGTATCTCTCGTTGGGCAATACCTGTATGGGTATCGCCGGCTCGATCGTTGATGCCGACTTTATGCAGCACTACCTCGGTATGCGTACGGAGTATGTGGAATTGGTGGAGATCCTGCGCCGCGTGGACTTCGGCATCTACGACCACGAGGAGTTTGAGAAGGCGATGAAGTGGGTGGAGCAGTACTGCAAGCCCCAGGAGGGCCACGACTATAACGAGGACCGTCCGCTCTTCCCTGGTACGCCGATGACCACCTTCAACGGCAAGGGCAAGGGCAAGAATCGCGAGGAGAAGGACGAGGACTGGGCCTTCACGGTGAAGAATATGATGATCATCCGCGATCTGATGCACGGCAATCCCCGGTTGCTCGAGATGGGCTACAAGGAGGAGGCCAAGGGTCACAATGCTATCCTGGGCGGCGTACAGGGCCAGCGCCAGTGGACGGACTACAAACCGAACTTCGACTTCCCCGAGTCGATGCTCTGCACCTCGTTCGACTGGAACGGCATCCGCGAGGCCGACGTGCTGGCTACCGAAAACGACTCGCTCAACGGCATCTCGATGCTCTTCGGCCATCTGCTGACCAATCGCGGCGTGATGTTCTCCGACATCCGTACCTACTGGAGTCCCGAGGCCGTAAAGCGCGTGACGGGCAAATGCCCCGAGGGACTGGCCGCACAGGGCTTCATCCATTTGATTAACTCCGGTGCCACGACGCTTGATGCCACGGGGGCTATGACCGCAGCCGATGGCCAGCCTACGATGAAGGAACCTTGGAACATGACGGAACAGGACGTAAAGGCCTGTCTGGAGGCTACCAGTTGGATGCCTGCCGACCGTGACTACTTCCGCGGCGGCGGCTACTCCTCCCATTTCCTCTCGAAGGGCGGTATGCCGATGACGATGATGCGCGTGAATATGGTTCAGGGACTCGGCCCCGTACTGCAGTTGGCTGAGGGCTGGACGGTCGACCTCGATCCTGAGGTGAACGATATCCTCGACAAACGCACGGATCCGACGTGGCCTACCACATGGTTCGCACCACGCCTCGATCCCACGAAGGATGCCTTCAAGGATGTCTATTCCGTGATGAACAACTGGGGCGCCAACCATGGTGCCATTGCCTACGGCCACATCGGTGCCGACATCATCACGCTCTGCGCTATCCTGCGTATCCCCGTCTGTATGCACAATATCGCCGACAAGGACATCTTCCGTCCGGCAGCCTGGAATGCCTTCGGTATGGACA
>ERZ842401.5116-NODE-5116-length-14743-cov-4.777642_pt1 | contig 14743 bp, 10 predicted proteins | sample MGYA00521270_ERZ842401 | MGnify/ENA primary metagenome ERZ842401 (study PRJEB31892, sample SAMEA3878208) | bioreactor metagenome | biome: Moose rumen | place: Sweden | collected 2011-10 | study: EMG produced TPA metagenomics assembly of the PRJEB12797 data set...
GCCGCTGACTTCTGACACAGATTCCATCCCCAACTTTGCGACATTACCAAAAAATTCAAGACTATTTCACGAAGGATGCCGGAGCTGGTGTCTCAAAATACTGGGACAATGTGGTCAAACTCTCCTTCCGGCGTGCGCAATGCAAGGATGTGCTGGAGGATGTTGCCGACAATTACGAGTTGGCGAAGAGTCATTATGTGCAGAAGAAGCATTGCCGTATTGCGGTAGTTGCGATTTCTCTCTGCGCGGGACTTGCGTTCAGCCGATTGGTAAGTGCTCTTGGGGGTGGATTTTTCTTGATTTTGTTGCTTTGGGCCGGAACTTTTGCTGGAGCGCTTGTGGCAATATATATAATGAAGCACCAGCATGATAATTATGGGCATCGTTGTCGTGAGAAATTTTTGAGACTCTGTGAAACGGCTGACAAATGCATTGTCGCTCGTGACGAGTGCGCACGCGATCAAATCAGAGAGGCGGTAGAGGTTCGTGCACGGATGCTTCAGCTTGCCAAAATGCGTCACTTCAATCAATTGGTTTCACGATTGCAGAACATGATAGATACGGAATTGGTCGCACCATCAACTGAAGTGTTCATCGAAGATGATTTGGTCGAACCAATTGAGGCAGAACAGCTCACGGGGAAACTAAAGAGTCAACGTGACAGGTTTTTTGTAAAAACGAATTATCGGGTTGGATTTGATGACCAAGGCGATAGACCGGCAAGAGTTCGCACTTTGTTCCCCGATGAGTATGATTCGTTTAGAAAAGAGTGGACTAAACTTTGTGGTGATTACGACAAGCATTGTACCGCAAATTTCCCAGCGCGTTATTTCATACCGTTTCTTAAAAGGACATTGAGAAGTTTCAGAAATAAGTATCGCCCAGAAGTGTGGTGTTCCTTGGCAGAAAGTTCAATCCGTGAATTGAATGACAAGTTTCATCAACCAGCCCTGAGATCGACAAACGATGAAGATGTATTTGAGATTTCACGGCGGATTCGTGAGTTTGTCAACGATGATGCCTGTTATTCTGCGCACATAGATTTGCAGCATAGACTTGGCCTTGACATGGATGCAGAATTTTATTATGCGACAATATTTGACAATGGACAATGGAGCCAAATTAAAGATTTATGGGAAGGACTTGATGGCATTACGCCTCTTCCGTCGCGGTTTCTATTGGGAAGGACTCCTCATTTTGCCATTCTCTTCACGCAATCGCAGGTTAATTTCACTGTAAAAGACAGACGGCTTACTTTGCGGGTTGTCGGGGAACGAGAGGAGGATGACAATGTCTGAAGAAGAAAAGACGGTCTCTTCTGCATCCGAGGTTCTTTCTGTGGACTTGCCTACGAAGGAACAGTTTGCCGATTTGATCCCCGGCAAATGGTCATCTCATCCTAAGGCGCTGAAACGACAGAGGATATGGCTTTTTGCCGTTGGTCTTATACCGCTTGCGGCTCTTGCCGTTATAGGATTTGTGGCTTTTTCAGATTTCCGTTCGTGGATTGACCTTATCGTCCATCCTGGACGCACGGTTGCTGTGATAGCCTTCGCTGTTTCGTTCGGAGTTGGTGTTATCGGCACGGTCGCTATTGTCAATTTGATGGGGCGGTCGGGCGTTGGCAACAAAGATATCGGGCAGAACGGCCTTAAGATATCCAAGACAATTGTGGTTGTCGGTTCTCTGCTTTGGCTTTTGCCATTGGCGGCAACATTCCTGCCGAGCATACGCGGACGAGGTTCGCTGATCTTCTTGCTCAATTTGCTGTGTTTCGTTCCGCTGGGCATCATCCTACTACTTGTCTTGTTTGGAGGCAGAAACGCGCATCGCCCAAATACAGTCTTGAAGCGTCGCAAATTCTGGTTTGCTATCGGCTCGTTTCTTGCTGCTCTCGGCATTTTGTCGTTGCTTATAGACGTTCATGCTATTATCCGTCGCGTGGATTGGCTGAAATCGGTGCCGTTGGTACAGTCGGGGACGTTGCGCCTCATCTTGCTGGCAACTCTTTTCCCGCTTTCGACGATTTGCTTCTCCATCTGGGAGATTTTCAAGAAATCTGTCCCTGCCGAAGAGACGAAGGCGGACAACGAGCCGGATCTGCCGATTGAGAAGAAGCCTTGGTATCGTCGTCTCTGGGACTTCTTCTTTGGCAAGAAAGAAGAACAGACTGAGGCTGTTGAGAGCTATCCAAAATGGGTGGACACCTTGCGCAATCACATAAAGGGAGCGGTTGTCGGTATTCAGGTTGGCGAAGTCGAGCCGCTTGTCGGATATGATGTTGCATCTATTGACGAGGAGAATTCCGAACTTGCTCTCCTTATGGGAGACATCAAGCCGACGACTGATCAGAGCAAGTTCTATCAAAGACTTAAGGATGCCTATTGCGACCGTGTTGCGGGGATTAAGAAACTGACAGAACATGGAGTTGATTCTCTTCATTGCTATAGTCCCGACATCATAGTTCAGGGTGATGTTGGCAGCGGACGAACGGAATCGCTTGTCGCGGCTGCATTGTACGGTGCGCTCGTTCGCGGACAGAATGTCATTTTCGTTGCGAACAGTCAGCGGCTCTCTGAACTGGTTGTAGGAAAGATAAACGCTCGATTGCAATCGTTGCTGTTGCAGAACTACGTCCAATGCTTCGAGTTGACGGCATCTCCATGGAAACTAGATGAGACGCATCGTGGACTGCCCTGCATCTATGTGGGAACGCCCGTCGCGATTGAGCAGCATTTGTTCGACTCGCCTGGACGGATCAACGACACCATTTCGCCTTATCAGCGCCGCTTTGTGCAAGATACGGATCTTCTTCTGTTTGACGATATGACGGAGTTGGATGTTGAGGTCCGCTCGCATTTGGTGTTCATCATCGACAAGTTGCGCCTTTTGTATGCCAGCGAAGACATAGTGCCGCAGTTTGTCTTTGCGACCTGCAGGCTTCACAAGCTTGGATCGGAAAAGTTCATAAAGAGGCTCTTTGATGGCATAGAAGACGATTTCAATCGCCAGAATCTAATAGTCTTGCGGAATCGTCCTGCTGAAAAAGGCTGGAAGCTGTCCATTCACACCAATTTTGTCGCCGCACCGGAAGATGTGTGCAAGATAGTCGTGAAATGGTGCGTGTTGAATCGTTTGAACGTATTGCTTTACCGCAAGGGGGTTGGACATGGATTCTGCGCCGATTACAAGGAACGAATAAAGAAGGAACTTTTGAAGGATAAGTCAAACCCGCCGCCGCGGGATGTTTTGCAGAATCTTTCAGATCGTTTGGCTGTTGTTTCTTCTTTGGATGGAAGCGATGCTGAACTTGAACGCAGCCAGTCGTCGGATGTGGGGGCGGTCTTGTATTTTCCAGAGCTGACAGGCGAAAGTTGCATGGCAATCCGATTGAACTTGTCTGGCGGCGAACCTATCTTCATCCGTATCCTTGAATGCCCTGAAACCGTCTCGGACTTTCTGCCGGGCAGTATCCCGCTATTGCCGAACAACACTGCGGTTCCACTTCGTAACGCTCATCTTAAAAGCGTCATCCGATTCATTCCGCAGGGCACGCCTATCAAAGCGGTTGTGTGGAATAACTTTGGACTTGATGCAGGATCGGCGCGAGTCGGCAGTATCCATACAAAAGAAACCGAAACGTGGATTTTCGACAAGTGGCGCGATGATGAGGATGCGTTCATGGTGCAGGAACGCGATTCTAAGATGGCTGACACGATAGACCTTTCCACTCTCCCTGAAATGGACGGATACGACGTTGTCCGTACCGGCGACGGACAGCATCTAGTGTTTGGCAAGGTTGAGAATGATGATTCCATAAAGAAAGTGTCACATCTTTTGTGGATTAAAGACCCCAACAACACAGACTCGTACATTAAGGGGCTCAAGACCGATATTGCACATGCGAATGTGTTAACTGTTGCTTATGATGGCGAGACTTATACGATAGACGATCTTGTTTCGATAGGGCGCGGAGCGGAGAAAAAGTATCGGATTGTAGCTAGGATGTGGAATGGGAATGGTAATGATTGGGAGTTGCCAATTAAAACCTTTTCTTGGGAAGTAGAATCCGTTTGCGCACCAACATCTGTTGCTCCCTATGACCATTTGATTGAGTTTAAATTGCCACTAAACCGGAACAGATATCGTTCTGTGTCTGTCGCTATCAATGGATTATGCTGTTATAACGGCAGAAATGGTGGTAGCGCTACAGGGGATTTCGAGTATTCAGTGCGCTATGCAGGCTTTGCGTTGTGTCCGACGATGCCGGCAGTAATTGACAAAAAGATAATTGCCGCATATACGCAGGCGATGCTGGTCGGAAAGTGGACGACGAGTCCTGACTGCGGCTTTTCGCCCGTTGCTACACATCTCTTTACTGCTGCGTTTAAGCGGTTGTTGCCCGATCTCCCGTTCTTTGCAACCTGCCCCATATTCTTCACAAAAGATCGGCAGGATGCCGTTGCGCAGGCGGTGATGTGGGTTATTGAGCCGATCAACAGCGGTGAAACAGCGTATCCCGTGCTTAGGGATGTTTTTAAGAGTGTGCTTGACAGTGATGGCGGCGACATCATGCCATCAGTCATCAAGATGGTTCGTTCAATGGCGGAGGCTCTTAAAAAGATCAACGACATCCCGTCTTTCGTTGCGTATCTGAGGCTCCTTTCCGGTATCGCCTATAATGTCGATGCCTTCACCAAAGAGGCTCTCTTAACGGATCTTGCTGATACGTTGGCGCTGCTGGATTCGTTTGAGGATCGCATCAAGGGAACGGCGGTATTCCCGCCAATTGTGCAGCCTCTTGTGCCGCCCTCCTTACGAACAACATGGATGAATGCACCTCGCCCAGTAGAAGATTTCCAGGGATTGCCTACAGGAAACTGGAACGAGTCGCCAGTGTTTTCTTATGTGAAGAACCTTGAGCTTAACGAGGATAAGCCTGGCTCCGAGGTCTGCAATTGGTCTTTCGAGGGACATCGTTTTGAATTCCGTGTCGGTTTTGCGAGCGATAAGGACAATCAGGACTTCGTAGACACATTTCTGACGTGGGCCGAGCGTTCTGTTGGAGGGAACAATACAGATGGCCGCGTCTATGCCGAGTATGGAATTAACGATCCCTATCGCGAGTATGTACGAGACGTAGCCTTGAAGTTGAAGCGGAAATTTGATGAGCAGGTTGCGCCATCGGATGACAATCGCCGCAGACTCGCCGAGTTCTTGCTTTATTTTGTTCAGAGCGGCATGGGTTATAGCGAGGATCCCTCGAACAAGCGCAGTGATTGGCCTCGTTTTCCATCTGAAACTCTTGCAAATGGGTCTGGCGATTGTGAGGACACGTCAATTCTTTACATGGAACTTCTTAGACATGTAGGTATTGATAGCGCCTTGTTCTCCGTCCCTTCACATGCTTGCGTGGGCGTAGATGTGCCAATGTCGCGTACTGCAACTGGTGAAGACCCTGTCATTTATGGATGGGCCGATAAGCAGTATGTGTATGCTGAAACGGCGATGGCTAAGGGCTCCCAGGCAGTACTTGGAACGGACTGCAAGAACAGTGACGGATCAAGCACGGTAAGTCCATCGTCAATCCAGCATGTGGTTCCTACCCCTATGGAATTGGGGATGAGTGCGGCTCGTATCTTGAATGTTTGTTCGACCCGCTCAAAGGCAACTATCACAGTATTGGCGAAGGAACCGGTCTTGGTCGGGTCTGATATTGCAGTCGTTTGTTACGCTCGCCTCAACAAATACGTCTTTGACGAACCGGCGGATGGAGCCAGTGTCTGCATCGGTGGATTGATTTTACCGGTAAAGGAGGCCGGCATTGCTCGGGCGTGCAGCATCCCACTTAACGCTTCTAAGGTTTCCGGCAAGGGTAGCTGGTGGCTCGATGTTTTTGTGTGCGATCCGCAGACCGGCGACACGCTTGGGCATTTCGTTGGTGGGGAGGTGTTTTCATGAGAATGGACGATATGAAGAGTAACGGATGGCTTCGTGTCATGAAAGTGCATCGATTTAGAACGGAAAATTGCGCGGCAAAAATGCTAATATGTGCGCGTGACAACAACTCAGAAGAAAGGAACATGTCATGAAAAAGTTTGCAGGAAGAGTCATGTTCGGGCTCGCGGCGGTGATGATGCTGTTCATCGTTGGCTGTGGCATGAATTCAGCGGAGCTTGGCGAGTACGTCAAGAAGGAGATGCAGGAGGAACTCGTCAAGACGAGCGGTCTCAAGGACCTGAAGATGACGCAAGTTCGGCTCATAAAGGGCGAGGGGGGCAACTATTCTGGAGTCGGCAAGGGCGATATTGAGGGCTACCCTGTGAAATTTGATGTCGTGTGCAAGTATGACGGCTCTACGGTGCTATGGGACGCGTCGCTTTCCGGCGACAATATCTTTTCCCTCGCTGCCATGGAAAAGGGGAGGATGCTCGGCAAGAAACTCAGGGAGTCTTGGCCTGACATAAAGAAGACCTTGGTGGAGAAGTACGACAATGCGTCGCAAAAGGTTGGCGAATACTATAACTCCGCCAAGAAGAAAGCAGGGGAATGCCTCGATGGCGCCAAGGGGAAGCAGCAAGACATAGGTGGCGAAAAGTAGTAGTCGTGTGACACCAATAACATAAGAAAGGAACAAGGCATGAAAAAGTTTGCAGGAAGAGTCATGTTCGGGCTGGTTGTGGCGCTGATGCTGCTTCTCACCGGCTGCGGCGAGAAGAACTGCTACTTCGTCACGAAGGACAGCCAAGGCCTTCAGGTCGGAGCGAAGGTTCTCTGGTATGATACATACGTGGGGAAAGTGGATGCCATCGACCCCGACGAGGGAGGATTCAGGGTGACGGTAAAGTTCTCCAAGAGGTTCAACGACCAGATCCATGATGGTGTCGCAGGACGCATCGTGAACGATCCGAAGAAGCCATCGCAGGTGTTTGTGCTGCTAGTAGGCGGACGCGATGCGAGCCGCCCGGCTATCGAGGGCGGCGCTGAAATCCCGGAGGCGAAGCAGGGGAACGCCGTGCAGGAGGGTTTCGCAGCTTTCGTGGATTGGCTAAAGAATTCCCGTGCCGATGAGTTGAAGATAGTGGGGGCAGTGCTCCTGATCTTCTTGGTGCTTCTCAAATTCGTCAGCAAGATGTTCAAGTTCGTGCTGTTCGTCGGCATACTCTGCGCCATCGGCTACGTTTGCGTCACCGCCAACATCGGATGGAGCAACTACAAGGAGCGCTTGTCGAACGTCAGGGAGACAGCGCAGGAGGCAAAGGCCTGGCTGCAGCAGCACGGCGAAAAGCTTCACACGATACTCGAGACGGCTCTCGAGGCGGATGACTGATTCGCCACGTGGGATAGAAGGAAATAAAGTCAAATAAATACTGAAATATAACATGAGGTAATCATGAATGTCAAGCAGGTTTTCGTCGTTTCGTTTATCTCTATGCTTCTCGGAGTGGTGATTGCGCATTTCACCGCGTCGACAGAACCCTCATCCAGTTATAGTGCGTCTAAAGAGAGTCAGATACCGCATCCGCCGGTGGCAAAAGCGGAAAAGAAGCTGCCGGCGGTAAGAACATACAACTTGCCGATGCTTGTCGTCTACACGTCGGCATCTGGCGAGGAGGTCGGCGGCTGCATTTTCAATCCGCTCACTATCGCGTTTACGGAAGACAAGTCTCCGCTTCGCATTAGCTTCTCGGAAGACACGCCGCGCGGGACTGGAGACATGATGCGCAACAGCCTTTGGACCGCCGCTCTCACTGCCGCGCTTCAGAAGGATTCTACGCTGCATGGGGTTCAGATCTCCTTAGACTTTCGGGGACCCGTTGACGGCCCCAGCGCCGGAGCCGTCATTTGCCTTGGTATTATGAGCGCACTGGATGGCAAGGACTTCCCGGGCGACTTCGCGATGACAGGCGCAATCCTCCCTGATGGTACAATCGGCCTTGTGGGAGGAGTCGCGGAGAAGCTCCGGGCGGCCGCGAACAACCCCAAGATCAAGCGCGTTGCAATCCCGGCGTTCGAACGCTTTGTGCAAGATGACGATGGCAACTGGGTTGATCTTCTTGAAACAGGCCGGAGTTTTGGTCTTAAGGTGTACCTAGTGGAGTCAATTGCAGATGCATACCGAGCCCTCCATCAGGTGAATGAAATCAAGAGCTTTAAAGTCTCGGCCATTTTGGACTGTCGTGAGGATCCGACGTTTGAGAACAAGGCCGCCACTGCATTTGTTAAGCGCATTTCAAACTTCAGGGCACGCATAGACGGGTTGTCGTCCAATGCATACGAATCAGTGTCCGCCGGATGGGAGTGGCGGGAGTACATCAATCCAGAGATCGCGGAAAGCCGCTTTTCCGAGGGCGCGATTCTCGATGCCATCAGTCTTGCCTCGCTGGCGGACACAAGCCTGGACGCATTTTTTGAGTCAAGGCGTTTCCTTGACGAATACGAGGAGGGCTTCTACAAGCGGGAAGAATCCACGCAAAAAGATTCGCGGAGCCCTTTGCGCGATACTCCTGGTGCGGAATGGCCGATAGAGAAGCAGATTGCCTTCACGGATGGACTGCAGAAGGCTGTCATTGCATTCTGTGAACGCGAATTTGGCATTGAGCCGGACGGGGACGGCCAGGAGGCCGATGAAAATGGGAATACAGGCGCAGACGATAAAAACTCCGACAGCGCTGATGGGACTAAGGCAGAAACTGGTGGATCTGCTCCTGATGCCGAGTCGGCGAAGCCCTGGGATGGCTTCCACCCGATAACGGCCAGATCGGACTTTGAGGCCCAGTTCCAGTCGATCTGGGAGAGTGAAAAGACGTTAGCCCGATATCAGTATTTTAAGCTGCGCATCTTGGATGTGGACGAGCTTAAGGAACTGTATGGGGACAACAGGCAAGCTTTTATTGATCAATATACCTTCATCAAGGACAACCTGTATCTTTCCCTTGTAGAGCACTACAAGAGGTCCGGCATTGAAGACGTCCCCATGCCGATCTTGAATGCCGGCTCAATGACTGACTCGGCCGTGGCGCTTTTCATCAATGCGTGGACGACGGTGGATAATACCATTGACTCTGAGGTGATGGAAATCTATGCCTCAAGTTCCTCTGTAGACAAGGATACTGTGCGGAGCCACTTTATTTCTGCAAACATAGGCTACGCCAACTACGAGTTTTCGAAGACGCGAGCACAAGAATGTCTAAATTGGTTGAGCGACGCAAGCCTGCGCGGTCAGAAACTAAAGTATCCGAGCTGGACGATGTCATGTTTCCTCTTTAATGCTGCGGAGCTGTTTGCGGATGCGTCTGCTCAGCTGTTCGCGCTGAACGGCAAGAATAACAATGCCTCGTTTGTGGCTTTTGCGATGGACAAGGCTCGTTCGTCTGCGATGCAGAGCATTGCGGCGTGTCATCGTGCCGGAATACCGTGTGTCGGGCCCATAATGTTGTTCCAGAAGGCCGAGCGGACGCGCATGTTCGGAGACAGAACCAACACGGCAATACTGGCAGACTACTGGAAGGCGACGATGGTTGCAAAGGCTCTTGTCATGGCGTTCTCGGACGGCGTTGGGCCAAGACAGGGCTTTAATGGATATCCAGTCCCGGAGGAACCACCAAGTGCTTCGGACGACGGGCACTGAGGCCGGATTGGCCCTGATGGCGGCGCTCTCGCCGTATTGTGACATCGTTCATTAGCTACCCCTACGATATTGTCGGATCCAACAAGTGCGCACAGTAGTGCGCACTTGTTGGTTGCTGTTGTCAAGGGCGGCGTGGTGACGACGGCGCTTCGGCCTTCTGACTCTGATTGTGTCATGAATGTGCATGAGCAATGTGATTGTCTTCCCGTGACTGTTTGTGCTAACATCGTGTGCGGAGGGGCAAAATGGGAGAGCCCAAGGGTTATGACCATTTGGCCAACATGCGGAGGGAAGGACAAGCCCTGTTCTCCATCCGTGAAACGCAACTAGGGCACAGACAACAGAAGGGGAAAACAATGAGCACAGAGAAGCTGAAAGATGACGAGTTCGACGGCGTAACCACAAAGTACCAGTTGAACCTGATCTATCTGCTGGATACATCGGGTTCAATGTCTGGTGAGCCTATCAACCAGCTGAACCGGGCGATGGCCGAGGCCGTGCAGATTGCCGAGGAAGCTGCGCGGGAGAACGAAATCCAGTTGATCATGCGGGTTGTCCAGTTCAACTCGGTGGCAAAGTGGCTTATCGGGGATACGCGCAAGGGGGTCGAGCATATAGACTGGGCGCCGCTTGATGCCAATGGCGGGACGGATACTGCCGGCGCAATCGAATTGGCAAGAAGCGTCATGCACAGGGAATTCCTTGGGGAGAGGAACTATCGCCCAGTCGTTGTTCTTATAACTGACGGCGCGAGCAACGACCCCCAGAAGACCATTGAGGCGGTGGCAAAGCTGAAGTCGGCGCTGAAGAGTTCGACAGATCCGAATAAAGACAAGATCATCCGCATTGCAATCGGTGTAACCGGAGCCAACCAGGACGAGCTCACCAACTTCGCATCGGTTGGCAACATTCTGCGCGACGACGGCAGGAAGGACGAGAACGTGCCATTTGTCTTTAATGTTGATGACGTTGGCCTGTTGAAAAGCCTCTTGAAGGGGATTACCGTAAGCAGCATCCTGTCATCGATCGCCGGCGGGCCCGAGGGGGGCGATTCCGGTGTCCCAACTATAACTCCAGTCGCCGCAAAAGACGACGAAGGCTGGGAAGAGTAGAGGTGTTTCGCTTTGCGGAGCAATGCAATCAATTGTCTGCACGGCGTCGCCTTGCCGTAAAAGGCGGCGCCGCTGCAGGCGTGTTTCCAGGAGGGTACAATGACCACAAGTGATGACAGCGAGCCCAAAGCGGAGCCGTCGCAGACGGAGCCGTGCTTGGCTGACGAACTTGCCGACAGTCACCTTAGAATGATCGAGGGCCAGGTCGATGCGGCAAAGGACGCTTCTTCGTATGAGTCGTACTGGCATGGAGTTTCGCCATGTGACCGAAAGCTAAGTCTGTTTATCGCCAGAAGGAAGGGTACGAGCCATGTCATTGCCAATACTCCTTGCCAGGACTACTGCCTGGCAACGTCAGTGAATGGCTGCACCGTCCTTGCCGACGCCGACGGGGTTAGTTCCTGCGAGCATGGCGACATTGGAGCAAGACTTGCGTGCGCAGCCGTTGTTGACGCGGTCGCCGCCGCTACAAAGACATATACTGGCGACGAAGAACTCTCCAACCGCCTTTTGTCGGTTTCGTTTAGAGAGAGGCTGGTATCCTTTTGGGTTCAAAGCGTTATGGACCAGATCGGGACGACAGCTGAACTCTCGCCAGAAGACAAGCTGAAAGAGTTTATGAAGTACGGCTCCACCATAATGTTTGCGGTACTCACCGAGAAATCGATTGTTGTCGGGAATATTGGCGATGGGCAGGTCCTGGTGTTCAACGACCATTTTGGCGTCAAGCTGCGTGTCCACGCTCCAAAATTCGACAGCAGGGTTCGCTGCCTTGTCAATGAAAAGTGCGCAAGGGATGATTTTCAAGTAGCTAAATACCCTCGTGCATGCTTCAATGGCGTTCTCCTAAGTTCTGATGGAATGTATGAGAGTTTGGACAAGGGCAATCATTTCTTCAACTATAGCCTGCAGCTGAAGGAGAGGTTCCTGGGGCGCACGCCTCATGAACCCTATCTGGCGTTTTGTTACAAGGAAGAGGGGGAGCCTTTTAAGGATTTCTCGCGAATGAGGACGCAGGACGACTGTTCCATTGCCATGGCTCTTGATGACCGAGAAGTCGCTTCCGGCTATGACGATGCCTTAGATAGCGTAGCGAAGCGCTTTCAGGCAGTGGCATTTAAACGCTGGTCTGCGGAGTGTGCGTCGTTTTTTGTCAGAAAAGGCAATGGATATGCGGACGTGGTTGCTGCCAGAGCAGGCGGCGTTGCGCCGCCGGCGGGATTGAAGTCGGCTGTTCTGGAGGTCCCAGAAGGCACATGGAGCGACAGAGGCTTCATCTTCTCAGAATATGCCGATTCAAGCCTGCCGACCATTGAGTTTATGCATTGCTCCGGGCAACTTAGACGGGACAAGTTGAATCCTTGTGATTCCGAGCGGCGGATTTGTGATCTCTATCTAAAGATCAAAGATCTCCAAAAGGAGTTGGCTGGAATGGGGTTGGAGTTGAACTCGTCTGCAATCTTCAACATGGCCTACGACGGGAAGGATCTGCATATAAGGAGGGAGGCCTTGGGATGTCGTATGTCGGGTTCGCAGGCGCTCGGAGGGGATGGCATCGGCAGATACTTTAGCCATCTGCTTGGCATCCTTGTGTCAGCCGAGACGAGGATTCCCGTTTTTGACATTGGATACGTTGACAGGGGAATCAAACTGCATAGGGCGCGCCAATCGACGGAAGATCTCGCGCAGTTGCTACGCATAGACAATGTGATGCACATGAAAAACGTCAGCACTTACTTTTGGATATTGGACGGCGGGCAGACGTTGCCGCCAGGCGAGTCGCTGGAACTTCCTAAAAGGATGCGCTTTGCATTGATAAGTGCCAAAGGCGAGGAAATGGAAAACTACTGCTACATCGCAAAGGAGCTCTTATGACCGAAGGAGACTACACAGCGCGAAAGCGCAAGACCAAGACCAGGAAGATTGTCGTCGACAAGATCGTCAAGTCGACGACGGGGGTCGAATATGCGATCGGGAACAGGCTTGGCTCTGGGGGTGTCGCCAGCGTATTCAGGGCTCGGCGAGTTAGGGACAAAAAGGAATGCGTGTTCAAGGAATACGTTCCATCGCCTGAATCCCGGAGGCTACACATTGCCATAAAGAGAAACATCCAGAACCTGATGAAGAATCCGTTGACCGAGGACGACGGAGCGACGCCGCTCCGTACATTCATAGGCCCCATGGACACGGACAGTCTGATCGAGCTGCCGGGCAGCGGTGGTTTTGGGTATGTTATGGAATTGGTCGATACAAAGGCGTTCCTCTCTGTTCCGAAGTTGTGGCACAGGGACACCTATCCTGATGCAGACATTCTTTGCAGGGCTTGCATCAACATTGCGCGTTTTTTCAGGAAAGTCCACTTCAAGGGGTGGTGCTACAAGGACATAAACGAAGGCAACATATACATCAACAACAAGACGGGTGACGTCAGGATCATAGATTGCGACAATATCAGCGTCCAGTCTACCAAGACGATAAAGGGGACTGATGGTTTCATGGCGCCCGAAGTATATATTACAAGTGCGCCAGACGCATACACAGACTATTTTTCCATGGCCGTTCTGTTCTATCGGCTTTTTGTCGGGGGCTTCCCGATGGACGGAAAAAGGACAAGGGGGTATTTGCTGGCCAAAAACCTGTCCATTCAGGAGGCGGCTCCGGACATCTACGGGAAGATGGCGTTGTTTGCCTTTGACCCCAACAACAAGTCAAATGAGATAAGGGGGCTCGTAGACCCGCAGTCGCCGAGGATGTACGAAATGCAGGTCAGGAAATGGGATCGTCTACCTGAAGCAATCAAAGACAGGTTTGTACAGACCTTTGCCAATGGGCTTTCGAGCGCCGACCGACATAAACGTGCGACAGACAGAGAATGGATGACAACCTTTGAGCGCATCAAAACGACGGGCTTGGTCCGGTGTCGCTGCGGGAAGGTGAATTTTGGCGAGGCCAACAAGAAGGTTGAATGCATCTTCTGCAAGGCCGGCCTGCCGCAATTGGCGGTTAGGCGTCCTTTCGCTGCGGGCGAACTTACTGCCGTTGAGTTTAGTGCTCGCAGGGATATCGCGCCTACGCGACTCAAGATCGTTGCCAGAAGGAGGCAGCGGCTTCAGGGGAATGCCATTTATCCAGGACTTAACGAGGGGTGGATGCGAATAGAGTACAGCAAGAAGCGCAACATGCTGTCAGTTGTCAACCTTAGCAGGTATATATGGTCCATTTCCGACAATGGATCCCGGGCTAAGTGCGCTCCTGGCGAGAGGGTGATAGTCAAGGTAGGCTTGGTAATCACGGTGATGTACCGGCAGCTTCAGTTGACGGTCGCGGACATTCGGTAAGCAAGCAAGAGGAGGGGGCCCATGTCAGAGACACCAGAGTCATTTGATGAACATGGCGTAGCAGAGCAAGGGCTTGCCGCGGCAAACCATGCGCCGTTGGAAAATGGCGAAGACAGTTTGACACCTGAGAAGTCTATGGACGAGCGGCAGATGTTTCAGGGGCTTTTCTCCGAAGTGCGAGTCGCATTGCAGGAGGCAAATGACAGGATGAGGCGCATCGAGGAGTCGGTGTCGACGGCCATGGCAAGGAAGGTGTCGTTGCAATTTCTGGAATTGTTCAACCTGATTGCTGACACAAAAGAGTCAACCCTCGCGTTGGCTCGGCAGAACATGGATGTGGACCTTGAAAAAGCCGCACATAATATGGGCGTGTTCCTTGACATGATTGCCGAAGACCTGTTGAGCCACGGCGTCCGCCCAGTGGTCAGTCAGCCCGGCGGCAGCTTTCTTGTAAAATATCACGAGCAGGTGAACGGCGATCCGCAGTTCGACCCTCGCAATGCTGTCGTCAAGGCAAGCATAAGAATGGGTTTCCTGTGGGGCGATCGGGTGTTGCAGAAAGAGCGTGTTGAAATCTAAGGAGGGGCATTATGCTACTGGGAATTGATTGGTAATGTCGCAAAGTTGGGGATGGCGTAGGTGTGGTTACTGCTGCTGAACCC
>ERZ842401.5117-NODE-5117-length-14737-cov-4.164828_pt1 | contig 14737 bp, 13 predicted proteins | sample MGYA00521270_ERZ842401 | MGnify/ENA primary metagenome ERZ842401 (study PRJEB31892, sample SAMEA3878208) | bioreactor metagenome | biome: Moose rumen | place: Sweden | collected 2011-10 | study: EMG produced TPA metagenomics assembly of the PRJEB12797 data set...
GGCGGGAATGTCAACGGTGGTGTTGGGAGCGCCCATGATGAAGGGGCAGTCCTCCTTAAGTGCCGCGTAGGCGTAGCACATCGAGGGAGCGATGTGGTCCACGTCGTTGGCCTTCATAGCGGCCTCAAGGCTCTCGATGGTGGCGTGTACCTTCTCGTCGGGAGCGACGTAAATCTCGGTGCTGGCGGCCCAGAGCACTACCACGCGGTCTACACCCTTCTCCTTCTTGAAGTTGCGGATGTCCTCACGCAGCTGCTCCACCATATCCCAGCGGTCCTTGCATTGCTTCACGTTGTCGCCGTCCAAGCGCTTCGCGTAGTTCTTGTCGAACGCGGCCTTAAGCGGCTTGATTGCCAGCAACTCGTCCTTCACGGGGTTGATGTCCTTCTCCTTCAGCACCTCGGCGTTGATTGCGCTCTCGTAGGCGTTGGCGGGGTAAACGTCCCAAGCAGCGAACTCAATGTCCTTGAGGTCGGCAATGGGCACGATATCTTTGTAATGTAGATACTTCTTGTCGGCACCGCGACCAACGCGGATTTTGTCGTACTGCGTCATTGAGCCTACGGGCTTGGTTAAGCCTTTGCGGGTCATGAGAACGCCGGTGATAAACGTGGTACTTACTGCACCTAAACCTACTACCATGATACCAAGTTTGCCGGTAGCCGGTTTAACATTAGTTGTAGCCATAATTTTTCTTTAAATTAATCTTTAAAATCTATTTGTTTCAATTTATTTTTACTTCATTCCACCGATAGTCTTGTCGCTCGGGACATCGCTGTCGGGCTATTCTCGCCGTGGTAGTAACTCTTTTGTGTCGAGGGTGGGGGAGCTCTGCCTCATGGTGGCTTAGAGGGAGGTCCGTTTCTCGCTTCTTTGCCGTCGGTGTGGCTAATAAGGTCAATTTTAGCCCTGACGGGGTGTTTTTATTACTTTTGGCAAGAAAAACGCGACAAAATTAAGCTAATATTTTGAACTGCAAAATAGTTTTTGGGGCTGAAAAAGCTAATTAAATCTAAAACTTCACGCGTTGTGTTAACAAATATTGAATTATATCGACTAATAGCCGTATATGTAAATATTTGTAAATAGGGCTTGAGCCGCTTTTCACCCGTTTTTGAGCGTTTTTCAGTGAATTTCGAAAAACACCGTACGATTCACGATGTGAATTAATGTTTTACGATTTCGTGCGCCGAAATGCTCTTCAATCCGATGCCCGCCGCTATATATAAATATGTGGCAATATATAAATACTCCCGCTATATATAAAATGTATGTCGTTTGCGACAGTGGTTGTAACATTCACCATCTACCATTTTCCATCGAAGAAACATCTTCCATCTCACATCTTCCATCTTACATCTCACATCTTCCATCTCACATCTTCCATCTCACATCTTCCATCTTACATCGAAGAGGTATCTTCCATCGAAGAAAGTGTGTTAAAATATGTAATCACGAGTTAAATAATATTGAATTTTAGCAAATTCGGGAATTTTTATGTAATTTTGCAACCGTAAGACTTAACATAAGCCTACATTACCTCAAACAATTTATCATATTTAAACAACTGTTAACGTTATGAAGACGACTCCTAAGATTAAGGTTATAGCCGACAGCTCGTCGACGCGCACCGAATGGTGCCTCATCGACGATCACGAAATCTTGGCTCACGCCGTCACAACGGGGTTGAACCCTATGTTCCTCACGCGTCGTGAGATAAGTCATATCATACGACTCGAATTACCTAAGGAGTTCTTTCATCGACGTTGGGATATCATTCATTTCTATGGCGCGGGATGCTCCTCGCCCGAGAAAATAAAGATTGTGGAGGCATCGCTTGTGGCACAGTTCAAAACGCCGGCCGATGTCGAGAGCGATATGCTCGGAGCGGCGCGTGGACTACTGCTCGACCAGCCGGGACTCGCCTGCATCTTGGGAACGGGTAGCAACAGCTGTCAGTACGACGGCGCGGCTATCGTTAAGCGAGTACGCGCCGGGGGCTTCATACTCGGTGATGAGGGCGGAGGCAGCGCCCTCGGACGACTATTTATCGGCGACTTGATCAAAGACCTCGCACCACGCGAGCTCATCGAGGAGTTTGAGATGCAGTTCAACCTCACCATCGACGGCATTATGGATCAGGTCTACAACAACCCATACGCCAACCGTAACCTCCGCAACTACTCGCTGTTTCTCGCCGAACATATCGACAACGATTATGTGCGAACTTTGGTAACCAACGAGATTGACCGTTTCTTCGTGCGACACATTTGCCAGTACGACTATAAGGAACTTCCGGTGTGCTTCGTGGGCACTATCGCCACCAAGTTCAGCGAAATTCTGCTGCAAGTGGCTGAACGATACGACGTAAAAGTGAAGAAAATCGTAAGCAACAGCATGCCCGGACTCGTCTCCTTCCACCAAATGAACTGACCCCGAAATGCACGCCTACCACTGTCCCACCCGATAATAATTCGTAAAATCCGTGTAATTCGTTGACAAAAAAATACCAGTGCCCCCTGTCACAACCCAAAAGAATAATTCGTAAAATTAGATCAATTCGAGAAATTAGAGATCGCAAGTTCGTTAAATTTGTAGTTTAAAACCGGCGACTTCTCGTACTCTCTCCACATGTACACTCGTATACTAATTTTTTTTATAACATCGGCTGGCCCGACCGTCTAAGCCCTAATTCCCGGTGTACCAGCGGTATAGTGCGGGCACCCCCTCTTCGAGCTCGACCGTGTGTCGCCAGCCGAGCGAGTGCAGGCGGCTCACATCGGTGAGCTTGCGTGGCGTGCCGTCGGGCTTGCTGCTGTCCCAGCGGATTTCGCCCTTGTATCCCACAGCCTTTTTCACCAGCGAGGCGAGGTCGGCAATCGATGTCTCAATGCCGGTGCCTATGTTCAGATGGCAGTTGCGAGTCTCCTCGCCCGTGCCGCGAAGTTGGGCGAAGTCGATGTGCTCAAGGCAGTACACGCAGGCGCTCGCCATGTCGTCGCTCCATAGGAACTCCCGCAGCGGCGTGCCAGTGCCCCACAGCGTGAGGCTGTTATCCTCTATTCCGTATCGCTTGAGCGTGCGCACTATCGTGAAGTAGTCGTCGCCACCGTCGATGCCCTCGACGGGCCGGCGGTTAAGGTCGTCACGCAGCTCATTCTCGCGCTTCTCGTTGAGCAGGCGAGCCAGATGCATCTTGCGTATCATGGCCGGCATCACGTGGCTCGTCTCAAGGTTGAAGTTGTCGCGCGGACCGTACAAGTTGGTGGGCATGACGGCTATATAGTTGGTGCCGTATTGCAGATTGAAGCTCTCGCACATCTTCAGACCGGCGATTTTGGCGATGGCGTAGGGCTCGTTGGTATACTCCAACGGCGAGGTCAATAGCTGATCCTCGGCTATGGGCTGTCCGGCATGGCGTGGATAGATGCACGTGCTGCCCAGGAACAGCAACTTCTGCACACCGTGACGCCAACTCTCGCCTATCACGTTCTGCTGAATAGCCAGATTGCGGTAGATGAAATCGGCCCTATACCGCAGATTAGCCATTATGCCTCCCACGTGCGCCGCGGCAAGAACCACCACCTCGGGGCGCTCGCGGTCGAAAAACTCGCGAGTTGCCACGCTGTCCATCAGGTCGAGCTCGCTGTGGGTGCGACCCACCAGATTATGGTAACCCTTCAACTCCAGTTGGCGCCAGATTGCGCTACCCACCAGGCCGCGATGTCCGGCCACATATATCTTGCTGTCTTTCTTCATACAACGATGCTTTTTATCCTGTTTTTCATCGCAAAGATAAGCATTTATGCCAAATATTCGCCCTTTCGTACCGAAAAAGATATAAAAATAATGTTATTTAATTTCTAATTGACGAGAAATTACTACCTTTGCACGATTTTTCGAGACAAAATACTATAAAAGAACAAAAGCAATAAACAATGATTTATCCAGTACTTAGTGCCGAAGAGGCTGCCGAATTTGTGCAGAATGGCATGAATGTAGGCGTTTCGGGCTTTACCATTCCCGGTAATCCTAAAAAGGTGCCTCCCGCGATTGCGGCGAAAGCTCGTCGCGAGCATGAGGCAGGTCGTGAGTTCCGCATCAATTTGTTCAGTGGCGCATCCACCAACGATTATACCGACGGTGAGCTCTCGCGTGCCCACGCTATCAACTTCCGCGCTCCCTATCAGTCGTCGCCCGAGCTCAGGCCGCGCATCAACGCCGGTGAGCTTCACTACAACGACCGTCACTTGAGCGAGATGGCTCAGGAGTTCCGCTACAACTATTACGGCAAGATGGACGTCGCCATTATCGAGGCGCAAAGTATCACCGACGACGGCGAGATTGTCCTCGGTACGGCCGTCGGCAACAGCCCCACGTGGCTGAAGGTGGCCGACAAGGTGATTGTGGAGATTAACGACCAGCTGCCCGAGACCATCCGCGGCCTGCACGACATCTACTTGCCGCTCGACCCGCCTAATCGTCGCGAAATACCCATCTACTCCGCGCACGACCGTGCCGGTAAGCCCACCGCTCACGTCGACCCCAAAAAGGTGCTGGGTGTAGTCTATACATCTTTCCCGCTGGGTAAGAACGAGGCTTTCACTCCAGTCGACGAAACCACGCGGCGCATCGGCGAGAACGTGTGCCAGTTCCTCATCGACGAGATGGCCAGCGGCCGTATGCCCAAGTCCTTCCTGCCAATTCAAAGCGGTGTGGGCAACATCGCCAACGCCGTGCTCGACTCGCTTGAGAGCAGCACTCAAATCCCCGCCTTCGAGATGTACACCGAGGTTGTGCAGGATAGTGTGCTCAAACTCCTCGAGAGCGGACGATGCAAGTTCGCCAGCACCTGCTCAATGACTTTCAGCCACGAGGCTATGGTTGAGTTCTTCAATCATTCGGCTCAGCTGCACGACAAGCTCCTAATGCGACCCAGCGAAATCAGCAACAACCCCGAGGTAATCCGGCGAATAGGCGTAATCTCGATGAACACGGCCATTGAGGCCGACCTGTTCGGCAACATCAACTCGTCACACGTGAGCGGAACTCGACTCATGAACGGTATCGGCGGATCGGGCGACTTCACTCGCAACGCCTACACCAGCATCTTCATGTGCCCCTCTATCAAGAAGGACGACTGCATTTCTACCATCGTGCCTATGGTGACCCACGTCGACCATACCGTTCACTCGGTCGATATTATCGTCACCGACCAGGGCGTGGCCGACCTGCGCTTCAAGGACCCCAACCAGTGTGCCGAGGAAATAATCGAGAAGGCGGCTCACCCCGTATATCGTCCTCTGCTGCGTGAGTATCTCAGCCTGTGCAAGAAAGGACACGTGCTGCAGAATCAAGACCTCGCTCTGTCGTTCCACCGCACTCTCGCTCTCGAGAAGGATATGCGTAAGACCGACTTCTCTCGCTTTATCGTCAAGTAACGATTGGCGACCGACATCGCATAACTCCCGGCACCGATTTTTCGGGGCCGGTTTTTTTTTTGCGCATAAGGGTACTGAAAAACTCGTATTTTGGTTGCCTCTATTCTTAAAGAATGTGAAAAATAACGCGGTTGCAACGCTTTTCATGCCGGCAAACAGCAATTTATTGAAATTTTTCTTTAATATCTCGCAAATTATGTTTTACTTTGCAGCCGCTAAAAAGCAAAATACGACATTTTTTACAGAAAGAAATATTAGTAACATTAAAATTTTTGAAGTTATGACAAAAGCTGAAATTCAAGAAAGAGTAACCGATATCATCGTTGATCGTCTTGGCGTTAGCAAGAGCGAGGTGACAGAGAACGCTACCTTTACTCAAGACCTGGGCGCCGACAGCCTCGACACCGTTGAGTTGATGATGGAACTCGAGCGTCAGTTCGACGTTAAGATCCCCGACGAGGTTTCGGAGAAGATTCAGACCGTAGGCGACGTTGTTGAGCTTATCGCTGAGCAACAGGCCTAATCGCGGTACCGATTCTTCGGGTACACAACGAGCCGCAACATTTTTTTGACGACTATAAAACACGAGTTAGCGCCGCCGCGCGAGGCTCTCTCACGTGGCGGCACGCTACCGCGGCTATAGCGGAACAGAATTATCATTTTTTACTTTATTACTCCTCCTAATCTTAATATGGAATTAAAGCGAGTAGTAGTAACAGGTCTTGGAGCTATCACGCCTCTGGGCAACGATGTCGCCACCACGTGGGCGAACGCCCTCAAGGGTATGAGCGGCGCAGGACCTATTACTCATTTCGATGCATCACTTTTCAAGACACACTTCGCTTGCGAGGTGAAGGACTTCAACCACGAGGACTACGGCATGGATCGCCGCGAGGCTCGGCGCCTCGACCTTTATGCGCAATACGCCATCGCTTCGGCTAAGCAAGCGCTCGAGGATTCGCAACTGCTCGACGACAATGCCGGCACCAACCGCGACAACGTGGGCGTAATCTACGCCAGCGGCATCGGCGGCTTGCACACCTTCGAGCAAGAGGCAGGCTACTACGCCCAGCACGCTGCCGACGGACCGCGATACAACCCCTTCTTCATCCCCAAGATGATTGCCGACATCGCTGCCGGACACATCTCGATGCGATGGGAACTGCGTGGACCAAACTTCGGAGTTGTAAGCGCGTGCGCGACTTCCACCAACGCTATGATCGATGCCTTCAACTACGTGCGGTTGGGAAAGGCCGAAGCCATCGTTACCGGCGGTAGCGAGGCTCCGATTTTCCCCGCTGGTGTGGGAGGTTTCAACGTCATGAAAGCGCTTTCAACGCGCAACGATAGCCCGGAGACCGCATCACGTCCCATGAGCGGATCTCGCGACGGTTTCGTAATTGGCGAAGGTGCTGTTTGCCTCATCTTTGAGGAACTTGAGCACGCTCTCAAGCGCGGTGCGAAGATTTATGGCGAGGTGATTGGCGGTGGCATGAGCGCCGACGCTTATCACATCACGGCCACTCACCCCGAAGGCTTGGGGGCTAAACTCGTAATGCAACGCGCTCTCGACGACGCCGGCATACGCCCCGAGGATGTCGACTACATCAACGTTCACGGCACTTCAACACCCGTGGGCGACGTGAGCGAGGTGAAAGCGATTACCGACGTCTTCGGCAAGCACGCCTACGACCTCAGCATTTCCTCCACCAAGTCGATGACAGGACACATGCTCGGCGCTACCGGTGCTATGGAAGCGCTATTCTGCCTGCTGGCTTGCAAAGAGGGTATTGTACCGCCAACAATCAACCACGCCGACGACGACAAAGACGAGAATATCGATTACAACCTCGACTTCACCTTCAACAAGGCGAAAGAACGTGAAATCAATATCGCTCTGTCTAACACATTCGGCTTTGGAGGACACAACGCTACTATCGTCGTGAAGAAGTGGAAATAAGATAGAACAGCATTTTAACGCCCAACATTGGGATGATGAGAATGACTGATCTCATAGCATTCGTGAAGTTCCTTTTCGCTAAGGATAAGGGACTTCACGTTTTTATTCATTCAGTCACCGGATTCTATCCGCGCGACATCAAGCTTTACAGGCTCGCACTCGTCCACCGCTCGATGCCCGTCAAAACGCCCGACGGACATTGGGCCAACAACGAGCGCCTCGAATTCCTCGGCGATGCCGTGCTCGACGCTATTGTCGGCAACTACCTCTATCACAAGTATCCCGACAAGCACGAGGGATTTCTCACCGCCACGCGGGCCAAAATCGTACAGCGTGAGAGCCTCAACCGCATAGGGAAGCTCTTTAAAATCGAAAGCCACGTCAGAGCCTCCTCCCACTCGTCGTCACACAACTCCTACATCGCCGGCAACGCTGTCGAGGCTCTCGTGGGCGCCATTTACCTCGACCGCGGCTACGAGGCCTGCCGACGCTTTATCGAGCGACGCATCATCGCGCGAAATCTCAACATCGACGACCTCGTCAACACTGAGCAAAACTTCAAGTCGCGACTAATTGAGTGGACGCAGAAGAACCATATCAACATCGAGTTCGAACTCGTCGACACTTTCAACGACTCCGACAACAACCCGGTATTTAAAACAGCTATTCTTCTCGGAGGTATCTTTGCCGCCGACGGTAGCGGTTATTCCAAGAAGGAAAGCCACCAGAACGCCTCACGCACTGCCTACGAGCGACTGCACTCCGACCCCATCTTCACCCGCCAAGTCCTCGCAACCGCACCACAGTAAAGTGGACAAGTGTATGAGTGGACAACCTATAAAACTGAAAAACAATGAAAACAGCAGCAATCGATACATCGGGCTCTCGCCCCGGGCGCACCAAAGGTTTGGTGTGCGCGATGGTCTCGGGTGCCACCTTCGGCATGATGCCGCTGTTCTCTATTCCGGCTCTCGAGGCCGGCATGAGCACCTTTACCGTGGTTGCCTACCGCTTTTTGCTCGGCACCGCGGCTATGCTGGCGATGTTGCTCGTGTGCCGACAAAGTCTGCGCGTCTCTTTTGGCGAACTCTGGCGCATCACCGTCCTTGCCGTGCTCAACATTGTGTCGGCCGTGACGCTCATCTATGGCTACAACTTGATGCCGAGCGGTGCAGCCACCACGGTGCAGTTCTCGCACCCCATCTTCACCTGCGTGCTGCTCATGCTGTTTTTCCGCGAGCGTCCGCGAGTGCTCACAGTAGTGGCGATATTGCTTGCCGTGCTGGGGGTGGCGGCAATCTCCGATTTTGATGGCGATGGCGATATGTCGCTCTACGGAGTGGCTATCGAGCTACTGTCGGGTCTCGCTTATTCTTTCTACATGATTTTAGTGCCTAAATTCCGGCTGCAAAGCATGGACAGCACCAAGCTCACGTTCTACGTATTCCTGGTGAGCACACTACTCATGGTGGCGGTAGCGCTCGCCGTCGACGGCACGGGGCAAGCGACTCTTGCTTTTGCCGACAAGCGTGTGGCGTTCAGCCTGTTGTTGCTCGGCATAATACCCACAGCCTTGTCCAACATCACGCTCACCATCGGATTGCGTAACGTCGGCAGCACCATCACCTCGACGCTAAGCGCGCTAGAACCTCTCGTGGCTATCATTATCGGGCTCGCCGTCTTCAGCGAACCCTTCTCGATGCTCACGCTAGTTGGCTTCGTATGCATCACAGCGGCCGTCACACTCCTGATCTTCGACCGCTGATTTCACGCTTATTTGCCGGTCAGACGCTTGAACTCTTTACGGGCCTCGTCGAGCGCTTTCAGAAACTCCGGATCGCTCTGCAACGCCACAAACGTCGACATAGCCACCAGACGCGAAGCCTCCACGTCGCTCTGATAGTGGTAGCCGGCTATCACGCGACCCTGTGCGTACACGTCGGCGCGCTTAAACAGCGCCGTGGTGGCGGCAGGATTAATCTCGGCGAGTACCAACGCCGTCATCCAACCACGCGACGAGTGTCCCGACGGATAAGAGAAGTCAGTGCGCTCTTCCTCCTCGCTCTCAGGCACCAACGACGGCTCGTTGAACTGTACAAATGGACGCTTGCGCTGATGATAGTTCTTGGCGCGACGGTTCACGGCGTGAGCATCGCTCACAGCGCGGCCGCACACAGCGTATATAGCAGGTGTGCCCTCGGGAGTAACCTTCAGGCCGAACGCCTCGTCGAAACTCTCATAAATGTTGAACCACGACCCGTGCTTGGCATCGAAGTAAGCCAACTTGCCAGCCTCGGTATCGCGCTCGGTCTTGCCCCACTGATATTGGGTCCAGTCGTTGAAAAACAAACGGTCGTCAACCTGTGGAGGAGCTGGCAGAAACGCAACCGCGTCAGGCAACTCTTCATCACTCAAAAATCTCGTCGGCTGTGCCAACGCCGTCAGCGACAGCGCGACCAGCGCCATCACCATTACAATTCTTTCTTTCATATTCATATAAATTTAATCTGTTGGTTTTTTTGACGCCACAAAGTTACTTCTTTCCCTCCAAACCGGCAATTATTAATCAGTCAAATTTATGAAATGTTTTAACCCCAATCCCGTAACAACTTGTTATAAGTTGTTCTTTACTTGTCTCAAGTTGTTGTTTTATAACGCCCGCTCATCAGCCGTCCGCACAATCGCTTTTCTAACCGCTTGAAAAAAATCTTGATTAATTTGCGATTTTTAATTTAAAAGTTGTAACTTTGCGGCCTGAAATGACGTTGTTTGGCAATACGGCAACCACTGCCGGGCGTCACCATTTAGGAGCTGTGGCAACCATTGGCGTCTTCGACGGAGTACACCGAGGCCACATCCATTTGCTTAAGGCAGTGATAGATAAAGCGCGCTCTTCAGGCCTGCGTGCTATAGTATTCACTTTTTCCAATCATCCTCTTCAGGTAGTGGCCCCCGACCGGGCGCCTCGCTTGATTGTCCCACTGAGCGAGCGAATGCGACTGCTACGCGGACTCGGCTTCGACAGCGTGGTGGCGCTCGACTTCACGCCCGAACTCATGCGCCTCACCGCCCGGCAATTCGTCTCCTTACTCCACCACCGCTACGGTGTCGACTGCCTGGTGATGGGCTTTAACAACCGATTCGGCAGCGACGGCGGAGCATCGCTCGCAGGTGAGCCGTTGCCGCTCGAGTTGAGTTACGCCGAGCAATACGACGGCCCCGAGGCTCCAGTGAGTTCGTCGATTATCCGCCGAATGATTGCCGACGGCAACGTGGCAAAGGCGGCACGCAAACTCGCACGACCATTCTCCCTCACCGGCACGGTTGCGCACGGCTACAACAACGGCACCTCCATCGGCTTCCCTACAGCCAACATCCTGCCACCCGACGGGCAACTGCTGCCCGCGGTGGGGGCCTACGCCGTGCTCGCGACCATCGATGGCGACAGCCGGAGGCTACCCGCCATGGCAGCCGTCGGCTACCGTCCCACCATCGTAGGCGATAGCGACGGCGCGCTTAGCATCGAGGTGTATATCTTCAACTTCGACGCCGACCTCTACGGCAAACGGCTGACCGTAGAGTTTATCGACCGCCTGCGCGACGAGCGCCGAATGGCCTCGCTCGACGAGCTCCGCGGCCAGCTCGAGCGTGATCGCCGCCAATCTATCGAAATTCTTACAAAATACAATAATTTTCATTACAACAAAGAACTATGAAAGTATTCAACATGTGTGAAAACAACTCGCTCGTGGCTCAATTCATGAGCGAAATCCGCGACAAAGAAATCCAACAGGATCGCCTGCGTTTCCACGCCAACATCCGCCGATTGGGACAAATCCTCGCCTACGAGATCTCTAAGACGCTCAACTACAAGGTACGCGAAACTGTCACACCCATCGCAACAGCGCAATGCAACGTGGTGGCCGACCCCGTCGTGCTCGGAACCATTTTGCGCGCCGGTCTGCCCTTCCACGAGGGATTCCTAAGCTACTTCGACCATGCCGAGAACGCTTTCGTGAGCGCCTATCGCAAGTTCATACCCAACACCAACAAGTTCCGAGTCTATATCGATTACATGGCCTCGCCCCGTATCACCGACAAGGTGCTGCTCCTCGTCGACCCCATGCTCGCCACGGGCTGGTCGATGGAACTGGCTTATCAGGCTCTGCTCACCAAGGGACAGCCGAAGCACGTACACCTCGCAAGCGTAATCGCCACCGATCAGGCCATCGAGTATCTCAACGAGAAACTCCCCATCGATAACATCACCCTCTGGACTTGCGACATCGACCACGAACTCAACGAGAAGAGCTTCATCAGCCCCGGCCTCGGCGACTGCGGCGACCTCCTCTACGGCGAAAAAGAGTAAACCTCTTTTGTGCCAATGCGTTGTAAAAAATCGTAGGTGCATTAAACCCCTTGTTTAAATTGTTGTTCTATATCATCCGCATCGAAATTCCTAATTTCTCATTCCTCATTCCTAATTTATAATTTTTTATGCGTATCGTAGTTTCAACAGGCGCCGGTATAAGCGCCGAAAGCGGAATGCCCACCTATCGCGACGCCGGTGGGCTTTGGGAGAACTATCCCGTCATGGAAGTCGCGAGCCACGAGGGCTTCGTGCGAAACCCCGCGCTCATACATCGCTTCTACAGCGAAATGCGCCAAAAACTGGTCGACAACATTCGCCCTAACGACGCCCACCGAGGCCTCGTGGAGCTCGAACGCGACCACGACGTGCATATCATCACTCAGAATGTCGACGACCTCCACGAGCGGGCCGGTTCGGCCAACGTCCTGCACCTGCACGGCGAACTGATGAAGGTGCGCTCGCTCCGACACCCCGAGCGTGTCTACCAACTGCCGTGCGACAGCCTCTCCGACAAAGGGCTCGTCACAACAGTCGACACCCGCGACAGCTATGGCGACGCTGTAAGGCCGCACATCGTCTTCTTCGGCGAGGATGTGCCTAACTTCGAGCCCGCTGTCGCTCTCGCGGCATCGGCCGACGTCTTTGTCATCATCGGCACATCGCTCGTGGTATATCCCGCCGCGGCATTGCTGCACTATGTGCCGGAGAGCACTAAGGTCTTCTACATCGACCCACGGCCGGTCGACGTGCCGGCCTATGTCAACGTAATCGCGCAAAATGCCACAGTGGGCGTAAAAACTCTCATCGAAGAGTTAAAAAAATTATAAATCTCTTGACTATTTGATAAAAATACATTAGTTTTGCACTCTCAAAATGGCGCTTGAAACATTCGTCTTGAGCGCAAATTGGTAATAGTCAATAGGATAAAAGGTGAAAATACTGATGGCGGACTCTCTCGTCATAATACCTACTTACAACGAGCGCGAGAACATCGAAGCGATTGTAAACGCCGTGCTTGCTCATAGCGAGCACACCTTCGACGTACTCGTGGTCGACGATAACAGTCCCGACGGCACCGCCGCTATCGTCGACGAGATGATTGTCTCGCGACCCGACCGCATCCACATCCTCAAGCGAGAGGGCAAGCAGGGGCTCGGCACGGCCTACATCGCCGGGTTCCGCTGGGCGCTCGACCATGGCTACGACTACATAATCGAGATGGACGCCGACTTCTCCCACAACCCCGACGACCTCATTCCGCTGCAGGCGGCCTGCGCCACCGGCGGAGCCGACGTCAGCGTGGGCTCGCGTTACATCAGCGGCGTCAACGTGGTCAACTGGCCTCTCGGGCGTATTCTCATGAGCTACGGAGCTTCTATCTACGTACGGCTCATCACAGGCATGAAGGTCAAGGACTCCACCGCAGGTTTCGTATGCTACCGCCGGCAAGTGCTCGAGGAAATCAACCTCGACCTCATAGAGTTCAAGGGCTACGCTTTCCAAATCGAAATGAAGTTTACAGCCCACAGGATGGGGTTCCGAATTCAGGAAGTTCCCATCGTCTTCACCAATCGCGTGCTCGGCACAAGTAAGATGAGTGGCGGCATCTTTGGCGAGGCTCTCACCGGTGTAATCAAGCTGCGCTGGGGAAGCATCACCAACAAGCGTAAGTACACACGTCGCTCGCGCCTCCTACCGCAGTGACTGCCCTCTCCCTTACGGCGGTAAATTAAACTCCAAAAATACTCTAAAAAATGATTTACAACAAAATCACCCAACTGATTGGTCATACTCCACTGGTGGAGCTGACAGCTATCGAAAGTGACCGCGACCTGCAGGCACGCTTGCTGGCCAAAGTCGAGTTCTTCAACCCCGGAGGCAGCGTCAAGGACCGCATCGCCATCGCGATGATTGACGACGCCGAGCAACGCGGCTTGTTGCAGCCAGGTGGCACCATCATCGAACCCACAAGCGGCAACACGGGCGTAGGTCTGGCCATGGTGGCAGCCGCGAGGGGGTATAAGGCGATTATCATAATGCCCGAAACCATGAGCGACGAGCGCAAGAAGCTCGTCAAGGCTTATGGTGCTGAGTTGGTACTCGTCAGCGGAGCCGAAGGTATCGCGGGCGCCGTGCGTAAGGCCGAAGAGCTGCACGCGGCCATCCCCGGCAGCATTATCCCGCAGCAGTTCGAGAATCCCGCCAACCCGGCCATTCACGAGGCGACTACGGCGCAAGAGATATGGGACGACACAGCCGGCGAGGTCGACATCGTGGTGGCAGGTGTAGGCACTGGTGGCACCATCAGCGGTATAGCGCGTGCTCTAAAGCGCCTCAAACCGTCGATCCAAGCCGTTGCCGTCGAGCCGGAGCTCTCGCCCGTGCTGCGTGGTGGCAAGCATAGCCCTCACAAGATTCAGGGCATAGCACCGGGATTTATAGCCAAAAACTACGACGCGCAGGCCATCGACGAGGTGATTGACATATCCAACGAGCTGGCGTTCGAAACCGCACGACTACTCGCACGCCGCGAGGCCCTACTCGTGGGCATCTCATCCGGCGCGGCAGCCGCAGCGGCTCTCCAACTGGCCGCCCGACCCGACAACGCAGGCAAAACCATCGTCACCATCCTTCCCGACAACGGCGAACGATACCTCTCCACACCCCTCTACACATAGTGTTCCACCCCATCAATTAATACCCCGAAGGGGTAACGGTACATAGGCCTACCTCCATCACCGTCGCACGCTAATGCCGGCCGGAGGCCGGACCCTTTTAATAACCCCACCATAAGGAGCCACCGGCGACGCAGGGTGGGGTCACCGACAGCAGTAGAAACCGTCGCCCGACGGGCGACCCCAATCCGTGCCCACCCACTGTCCAGGATGACGGATGTAGGGGCGACGCATGCATCGCCCGCGTACCGAATACATTGATACACAGTGTTATGCGCTGCGGTTGACG
>ERZ842401.5118-NODE-5118-length-14736-cov-21.818541_pt1 | contig 14736 bp, 19 predicted proteins | sample MGYA00521270_ERZ842401 | MGnify/ENA primary metagenome ERZ842401 (study PRJEB31892, sample SAMEA3878208) | bioreactor metagenome | biome: Moose rumen | place: Sweden | collected 2011-10 | study: EMG produced TPA metagenomics assembly of the PRJEB12797 data set...
CCCGCTTCCGCTCGTTTCTGCCATTGCACTGTGAAAACTCGACTTTCGCCCTATTAAACACTTGGCGGAGATTCAAAGTCTGACTTGAAATCTCCACCAAACAGGAGTTATTCTTTTCTTATGATAAAGCGAAAAATTTCCAAGTATATCAAATCTTGCATGAACGACTATCCGTCGGTGGTGATTTTTGGTCCGCGCCAGTGCGGAAAAACAACGCTTGTTTTGAACATGTTTCCACATTTTTCCTACGCAAATTTGGAAGACATGAACACGCGGAGTCTTGCAAAAAACGACCCCGAAGAGTTTTTCACACGCTTTCCAGAGCCGGTGATTATCGATGAAATCCAGAGAGTCCCAGAGATTTTGAGCACGGTGCAAGTCCGAATTGACAAAAACAGAAAAGCCGGTCAATACATTTTGACAGGAAGCCAGCAGATTTCCCTAAAGAATTCCGTTTCCCAGTCGCTCGCAGGGCGTATCGCCATTGTTCAGATGCAGCCATTGTCCTTGCAGGAACTGAAGGAGAGCGGCATTGAGCTTGAAAGAGATGTGCAGCTTGTTTCCGGCTGCATGCCGTTTCTGTTTTCAAAAAAGGGACTGAAACCGTTTGAATACTATCGAAACTACGTTCAGACATATTTGGAAAAAGATATAGCGCAGATAAACGCCGTTCAGGATTTGATGAGGTTCGAGAATTTCATGCGACTTCTGGCAGGGCGTACAGGACAGCTCGTGAACAACTCCGCGCTTTCTGCTGATGTCGGAGTATCGAGCACGACAATCGGTTCTTGGCTTTCGATACTCGAAGCGTCCCATATCGTTTATATCTTGCGTCCGTGGTACGAAAACAGGACGAGTCAGGTGGTGAAAACACCCAAAGTGTATTTTTGCGACACAGGTTTGGTTTCGTATCTCTTGGGGATTGAGACACCTTTGCAAATGCAGCGCGACCCGCTTTTGGGCAACATTTTTGAGAACCTCGTGGTTTCAGAGGCTGTCAAAGCGCGATTGAATTGTGGTGCGGAGCCGAATTTGTTTTTCTTTAGGAACAGCAAAGGTCTTGAAGTCGATTTGCTTTTTAAAGAGAACCGGAGTCTTTCGCTTTTTGAAGTGAAGAGCGGAAAATCCTTGAACGAAGAATTTTCAAAGAACATGAAAAAATTCGGAGAGATTTTTGCTTCCCACATCCAACAAGGAAAAACCATGGGCACCGTCATTTACAGCGGAGAAGATTATGCGTCTTTCAAAGATTTTGCATATGCAAACTTTCACAACATTTCGCCTTTGTTCGAGCCGAGAGAAGAGCCGTTCGCATTGGATTTCTAAGAATTTTCAATAAAATGCGAATGTTTTTGCATTTGCCTGAAATCCGAGGACATGAGGGACTATCCAGGCGACGCAATCAGGGAAACTCTCATCAACCTCATAGTCCATCGCGACTACTCGGTCTTCAGCCCGGCAATCATAAACATATTCGACGATAGGATGGAGGCCGTTTCCGTGGGCGGTCTTGTCGACGGCGTCTCGCTTGACGACATCATGCTCGGAGTCTCTGTCGCCCGAAACCAGAAGCTCGCGAATCTGTTCTACCGCCTGCATTTGATAGAGGCGTATGGAACAGGAATCCTGAAAATCAACGAAAGCTACAGCGAAGAATTCGCAAAACCGAACTTCCAAGTTTCAAGCAATGCGTTCAAGGTGACATTGCCGAACGCCAACTTCGCCCGGCGCGCGCAGACGCAGCTTCCACACCGCCAAGTTTCTTACGAAATCCCAAAAAGCGGCGATTGCCAGGTGCGCGATTCCGTCCTCCAGGCACTTTTCGAGCAGAACCAGTTCGTCTCCAGAAAAGACATCGAGTCATCTTTGGAGACTTCACAGGCAAACGCCGTCCTGATTCTGAGGAAAATGCTGGACGAAGGAAAAATCAGCAAGGTCGGAAGCGGAAAAAACGTGCGGTACACGATAAGAAGGTAGACGCGAGGAGAGTCGCGCATCCTTGCAAAGAAAAAGTCAAAATCTGTTGATGTCACAACTGTCAGTTTTCTTTGGGGCGAACTTTTTTTATAGTTACATGGCAGAATGTTAGAAAGCATTATATAATTTGTTTCGAGGTCAAATATGTCAGATGCGATGATTGCGAATTTTTCACAGCAGGCACAATTTCTCTCTTATGACGATACACTCGCCGTAATTTCGATTCTGCTCGAAAAATTGAAAAGACATGAGCACAAAACAGAAGAGAAAGTCATGCCTGAGTTTTTAGAAGATATTTTTGCCATAGCGGACAAAGAACCGAATATTCACAAATCAGCAGGAAAATGGTCACGGGATGAATTATACAGATACTAAAGTTTTTCTTGATACGAATATTCTCGCCTATATTTTTGACTCTCGTGACATTGCAAAAAAGGCTAAGGCAAAAGAGCTTTTTTCAAAACTTGTGATTGAAAATATTTGAATGCCGGACAAGTTGTTGAAGGCGTGAAGATTGTAAATCCGTTCTAACCAACAAAATTTTCAGGGTTCGCCCCTTTTTGGGGCGGACTTTTTTGTTTTCCATATCCAGCAAGGCAAAAAAGCGGAAAAAACGTGCGGTACACGATAAGAAGGTAGATGGGGGCTCCACGCATGGAAATGAGAATCTGCGGAGAATAATGGGGAATGGGGGGGAATGTTTCGCCGCAAAAATGTAAAATAAAGTAAAATCAATTTGACATATTTGTAAAATAGTGAAAAATATAAACTATGATAAGCGACAGATTGAAAGAGATGGAGTTCAAGAAAAAGGATTTCGCGGAGCTTCTGCGCATTTCCCGCCCTACGCTCGACAAGTTTTTGTCATCTTATGACGGCGGAAAACGAGAAGACGTCAATCCGAGAATCCGAAAAGTCTTCGACTACATAGAAAAGAACGAACTCGCGGGAAAGATGAACGTCGTGAAATTCGTCTCGCAGTTTTCGGGGGAATCCCAGCAGGAAACAGAGTGTGCCGACGAGAACGCCGAATTTTCGGTAATCAAAAAACGTCTTGATGAAAAGCCTGTGCAAAAAGAGTTTTTCGAGCTTTTGGCAAAGACGACTGATTTCGATGATGTTGTGCGCTACTGCCTCAAAATCAAGGATTTTGTGCGAGAGCGAAGATTGACGGAAGAGCAGATTTTGATGCTCAAGCCCTACGACGACATTCGGGAAATCATGGAAAAGACAAAACAGATGATAGAACAGACGGAGGAATGATTTTTATGGAACGAGTTTTCAAGATAGAAGCCTTCAGAAATATGGGATTCAAAGACGGAAAGCCAGAAGCGACGGAGCTTCTGCTCAATAAATCGGCAAAAAAAGGACATTTAGGCAATTTGCTCACTGTGGTTGGCGCGAACAACGCTGGAAAAAGCAATTTGCTTTCTGCGATGAATATCTTTGCAAGCGGAGAGTTTTCAAAAAAGGACATCACCGATTTGTATATGGAGGAAGACTGCAGAACGCCAGCGTTGACTTTGAGTGTGAGAACCAACAGAGGAAAAGAGTTGTATTTCTGTCAGAAAGCTCTTGGAAAAGCAGGGACTGTTGGATACCCTTCTGAAAATGATTCAGAAAATTCTGTTGTTGTAGCAAACAGTTCTTATGATAATTTTCTTTTGGATTTGGATACACTTTGCTATCTTGAAAAAAGTTATTTTCTTTGTAAACATACTAATAATTCTTATTATGGTTATTCACAAGAATCGATAGATTTTAGTGATTTAAGTGCAAAGATTTTTTCAGAAATCAATGAAACTCTGGATAAAATTGATGAAAATGCAAAAAGCGAAATATCAAATGCAAAAATCAATTTTAAGAACGCCTTTGATAATGCAACCTACGATTCTCGCCAAAAACTCCTCGAAGTAAAAACAAACATCAAAGAGTATGGAGAAACTCTCTCATATAACAGAAAAGAGATAAGCTTTTGGCAGCTAAAATCGCTTTATGAGGAATGATTTCGTTTCGCAGAAGAAACAAAGAGGGGTGCATACTTGAAATATATTTCAGTATTGTCCAAGCATGCAAATATCCCGAACGAAGCTTACGAACGATGGTTCAGTCAAGCATCAAAAATTCTGGTTGATTACCAGAATGAGCAAAAAAGATACACAGAAGAAGCAAAAGAACTTTCTGATAAGCAATCAAAAAATTCTTATTTCTCCAGCTCTGAAAAAGAAAAACTTGCAGATGTTAAAAAACAGCAGAATGCATATGAAGTTTTTTTCTCAACATTAACAAATCGATACAAAGATACTTACGAAAGATTCTTTCCGAATCTGTATGCGACAAGTGTCAGTGATTCAGCTTTTGCAAAAATGGCAAATGTGTTCAAAAAGGCTCTTTCCTACAACTTCTCTTGCAAGATTCTCACCTATCAACAGAAAAGCATTTCTGTCGATGATTTGAATACAACAAGTGAAGCGATTTCGACAAGCGGCTTTTTCAAGGCACTTCTTCATTCTATTGGTGTCGAGGTTGAATCTATTATCAATGCGTATCAGACTTTCAACTTGCACAAGAACAAGGGATATTTGAACAAATTGCAAACAGAATTGAACGAGAAGATGAAATCTGTTTCTGACAAGTTCAATGCGCTTTTTATGAATGGCAATGTTCCGTATTCGTTCACAATCGAGCTTGAACGCGGAGGCATTTTCTTCTACATCTATCGTGGAGACCAGCCTTTGACGCTCGATTTGCAGTCCACTGGCTTCCGCTATTTCTTCGACTTGTTCTTCAATCTCTTGAACACGACGACACTCGAATCAGGCGACATCATCATTATGGACGAGCCTGCTTTGAACTTGCATGTCAAAGGACAGCGTGAGCTTCGCGAGTTTCTCAAAGAGTTCGCTATCCGAAACGACATTTTGATTATTATCGCGACTCATTCTCCGTTCTTAATCGACATTGACAACCTCGATGATATTCGTGTTGTGGCTAGCGACGGCGCGGTGAGCAGAATCGAAAACAATTTTGCAGCCGTTGACCCGACAGACCCAGACTCTCTTTTGCCGATAAAAGAGGCTCTCACCGTTGAAAATCACATTCTCGTCAAACCAAAAGAAACCGTCGTGTTCGTTCAGACGATGGAAGAATATTGCTATCTTGTTGCGTTCAAAAAGCTCTTTGAAATCAAAGGAATTTCGTTCTTGCCTGTGAACTTCGTTTCAGCAGACGAAGAGCAGTGCAAAATCGCCTTGAAGAGAATAAAGGAAATCCGAGAGGACGCATTCATTCTTGTTCACGATGACGATGTCGGACACGCAGTAAAAGATTTGTGCAGGGATAGTGAGTTCACTGTTTTCACGCTCGGCGAAATCGACAAGAGTTTTACGACTGTTGCGAATCTTTTTGCTGACGGTGAACAGATTGAGGGGGCTAGTACGTTCAAGAATTTCATTCATCACGAGCAGGACAAAGTTGGAGAAAACACAAAGGCGAACTTCCGCAAAGTGTTTGATTGGCTTGTCCACGAAGAATAAAAATCTTTTATAGAAGTTCAGAGTGATAAGGGAGGCTTGCCTTTTTGGGTGAGCCTCTTTTTTTGTAAAAAAAAGTAAATTGTGCTTGCAATTTTTGTAAATCAATGTAAAATAAAACACAAAGACAGCGTCTTTTTTACATATCTTTACAGGGAGGGCACACCCATGCCAAACAAAAACACCAAACCAATCACCCCCGCGAACAACGCCGCCAACATGCAGAACGCAAACAAGGGCACTTCCGGCACGAACCGCCAGTACGACCAGAACCAAGGCAACCGCGGCAAACAGCTGAATCCGAACAGGAAAAAGTAGGAATCAGCTTTTTTTCAAAGGCAATCTGTCAACATTCTGGCAGATTGCCGCTTATTTTTCATAAGGAGGCATTTATGCTAAGAAAAGATTACGACTACACGCAGGAGCAGTTGGACGACTACGCCAACCAGAACAATCCGAACAGCGACGCTTATCAGGCGATGCTCGACAACCGCGCGAACCAGCTGAACCCGAACAATGAGGAATACTGGCATTCACGCGGGCTTGATTACCAGAATCCGGATTTGGAAGACTAGGAGGTTTTCATGTATTTTTCGCCACCAAGAAAAAGTTCGACTTGCTTTTCGAAAAGCGGGAATCCGCTCTCCGAATTCGACACAGTTGAAGAAGCACAGTCGAGTGCAGACTACGAAAATGGAAGAAACGGCTGCGATTTGATTCCTTACCAATGCCCAAAATGCGGAAAATTCCATCTCAAGCCGCAGGAATTTTTCGTCCAAAAGTTGGCCAACCGTTGCTCGTGCAGAGATACATACGGAAACGAAAAGGACGCATACCCGACAAGGGCTGAAGCGGAGAAGATGGCGGGTATCCGAGCGAAGGCTGGCGTCCGACTTTCTGTCTATGAATGTTCCGAAGGGAACGGCTATCATTTGACGAGCCATCCGTTTTGAGGTAGAAAATTTTTCACCGCCGAACAGTCAACTTTCCGGCGGTTCATCACTATTTATTTAGCAAGGAGGAAAACATGCAAGAAAAGATTTTCAGAGAGCGGTTGAAGCGCATTTTCACGGGGTACAAAAGACTCACGCCGGAAATAGAGAGAGGCCTTTTGGGGCTGGGGATTCCAGTCGTCCGGCACAGGAACCACGTGGTATTGAGCGTTCCGTGCTCGTCTGGAGCGAGGACGGTTCCGATAAGCTCCACTGGGAGCGACAAGCGAGGAGGACTGAACATAGTCGCGAAGATTGTGAGGACGGCGAGAATGTGAGGAGGGGGAAAAGATTGACAAAAGAGAGATGGGAGTACACTCGTATAGTTTTTTTATAAGACACTAGATGCTTATTGAAAGGAGCCAAAATGGAAAACGAAACTGAACAGCTATCCGACAAAGAGCGTATAAAGGCTTTGGAAGAGCGAATTGAAGAACTTGAGGCAGAACTTGAAGCTGAAAAAAGACGCTATTGCCGTCTTTTGACAAATATGCAAACACGCATTACCAATGCCTACGCGTGCGTAAGGCGAGGTCAGGGATTGAATTAGATTAACATATGATGCATTTTGATTTTTGGAATAACAAGAAGAAATAGTAAAGAAAGTGGAAGAACTGCTAGCGGTGTTATAGAGATTTCTTCTAGACAAACTGCACAGAATCACAAAAATGTGATATATATGGAAGCGTACGGAGGTTGCAATGTCTGAATTAGCTTTTGCGGAATTACAGTCTCAAGTAGAAGCTCTGCCATACTATCAGCTTCTTATTTTGCAGAATAATTTAAATCGTCTTGTGGAAAAAGAAAAAGAACGTGAGAGCCAAAAATTTGTATCAGAAGGACTTGCATGGCTTGATAAAATAGCAGGTTCCGTACACAGAGACATAGATTGCAAAAAAGAGATGGAAGAATGGCATGATGAAAAGTTGTAATGTTTTACTTGATACAAATGTAATTCTCGATGTCGTTCAAGAACGTGAGCCATTTTGTAGCAATGCAAAAAAAGTTCTTTCGCTTTGCATATTAAAAAGAATAAACGGTTTTGTCACTGCCCATTCTCTTTGCGATATTTTTTATATTCTCCGCAAAGACAAAACAGTCACCGAACGGCTTTCTTTGATTTTGAATCTGTGCAAATATGTTTCAGTTATTTCTGAAAAACAAACAGACTTTGAAACTATTGCAGAAAATCCAGAAACAAAAGACCTGGAAGATTCACTTCAGATGATATGCGCAGAAAACTATTCTCTTGATTATATAATTACAAGAAACATAAAAGATTTTGAATCTTCAAAGACATTAGCAATTGAACCTTCGGAGTTTATAAAAATATTTGAGGAGTAAGTATTTGCATTTCTTTCTTGAAAGAACAAGAAGAAATAGTAAAGAAAGTGGAAGTGTTGCTCTAGGAGTGCGGAGGGCTTAAAAAACACGTCCGCAATCCCTGCGCCATCAAACAATGAACCATACGGCAAGCGCACGAGAAGGGATACCCCCGCCCCCTCCAGCCGTCACAAATCCGTCCTGCCGCGGAAGCTCCTCATGAAGGTTATCTTGTCCACGTACTCCAAGTCGCCGCCGACGGGCATTCCGCTCGCGAGCCGGGTGACTTTGATGTCGAACGGAGAGAGAAGCCGCTGGATGTAGAGCGCGGTCGTGTCGCCTTCGACTGTGGGGTTCGTTGCGATGATGACTTCAGACACGCTTCCGTCCTTCAAGCGTTCTATTAGGGATGAGAGGCGGAGCTTGTCGGGGCCGATTCCTTCGAGGGGGGCTATGACTCCGCCCAGGACGTGGAAAAGCCCCTTGTACTCGCCGAAGTCGTTGATTGTCGAAACGTCCTTCGGCTGCTCAACGACGCAGATTGTCGAGCGGTCGCGGGTCGCGTCGGAGCAGATTGGGCACGGGTCGTTCTCCGTCCATGAGCCGCACACGGAGCATTCCTTGATTTTGTCCTGCAGCGTCTCTATCTGCTTGGCGAAACGCTTTGTCCAAGACTTGTCCGCCTTCAATATGTGGTTCACGAGCCGTCCCGCGCTTTTCACGCCGATTCCGGGCAAGCGGGAGAACGACTCGGTAAGTTCGTCTATCGCGTTCATTATGCGTTGAATCCCGGAATGTTCATTCCATCAAGCCCCATCTCCTTCAAGAGAGAGCCGGACTTCTCCTTGATTGCCTCCTGGATTTTCTCCATGGCGTTGTGGTGCGCCGCGACAATCAAATCCTGGAGCATCGGGACGTCGCCCTGCGCTATCGGGTCGATTTCGATGGAGACCATCTCGAACTTTCCGTTCAACGTGACTTTGACGATGTTGCCACCGGAAGAGCCGGTCGCGCTTATCCTGCCGAGTTCCTCCTTCATCTTGGCGGCGTTCGCCTCCACATTCTTCAAATTCTTCATCATCTCAAAAGGGTTCACCATTTTCTTTCTCCTTGCGTTGTTTTCTATTCGTCGTCATCGCTCTCTTCGTCGATGAAATCTGTCTGGTTGTCCGTTTCCTCGTCGTCATCGCTCTCCGCGGCGGCCGGCTTTTCAACCTGCGCGGCAGGAGGCTGTTCATCCTGCTTTTTCGGAGCGACACCGATGATTTCGCCCCTGAAGGTGGACAGGATGAGACGGACGGACTCCGGCGCGTTTTTCCGGGGATCCACGTACTCCACCTTCTTCAGCACGACCTCGAAATCTATCCTGCGTCCGAAAATCGCCTCCAACTCACCCAAAAGAGCCTGTCTGTTCCTGTCGAACTCGAATTTCTGGAAGTCGTTCGTCACCTCGAAATTGATTTTGTCCTGCCCTTTCCTCCAGTTGCGCGTCCCCATGAGGGAAGCCACGAGCACAGTGTTTTTGAGGGAGAGTTTTCCCGTGACGAATTCCTGAATGTCCGATTCCGCCACCTTCGAAAAATCGTTCACGGAGTCGATGTTCACGGCCGCGCTAGGTTCTAGGGGAGCCTCCATGTCGTCGGAAGATTCTGGCGCGCCGAAAGTCGGCTGGTACGGCTGCATGTTCTGGAACTGCGTCGTTTGACTTTGAGCCTGCTGATTCAAATTCGGTTGCTGATTTCCAAACTGAACTTGCTGATTCTGGAACTGCTGTGTCTGATTCGATTGCTGATTTCCAAATTGAACTTGCTGATTCTGGAACTGCTGATTCAAATTCGATTGCGGATTTCCAAACTGAGTATGCTGATTCTGCACTGGTTGAGTCTGATTCAACTGCTGATTTTCAAACTGAGTTTGCGGATTCTGATTCTCGCTCTGGCTCTGATGAGTCTGGGCTTGCTCCTGCTCCCTCTGCTGCATACTCGACGTGACGCTCGTGGCGTTCTGGTATTCGGGGAGGTTCTTCAAAGCGTCCAAGACCGGAAGAGGGTTCTTCGGCTTTAGTGGCTGTGGAGCGATGGTCGGGGAGGAATTCACGCCCTGCTTCCATGCAGTGGGGTTCATGAGCGATGCGAGCTGCGCCTGGCTCTTCATTTTCGGGTCGGACATGACGGCCGCGTTGTTTCCGTTCGCGGAAGGAACAGACGTTGGAGTGCTCAAAAGGAGCGTCTTCGCCTGGTCGATTGCCCGCTTCACTTCCATCGGAGAGACGTACTCGGAAAGCCAGCAGAGGCGGGACAAGGCAAGCTCAAGCTCGTACCTGGGGCTTATGGAATAGCGGATGTCGCGGTAGAGCTGGAGGAAAATCGAAATGGCGCGTTCCATCTGAATCGGATTCCAGCCGTTCAGGACATTCACGGCGAAGCGGTCGGCGGACTGTCCGAGCAGAGCCTCCTTCGTGATTCCGTTCTTTATGAGGAGAAGCGAGCGAAGATAGTCGGTTGAATTCGAGATGAACTGTTCGATGGAGATTCCGTTCTGCAAAAATTCGTCGAGCTTCAAAATCGCATCGTTCACGCGGCCCGAAACGCAGTCGTCGAAAATGACGTTGAGCCTGTCCACGCCCACAAGCCCAAGCTTGTCGCGGATTTTCTCGTATGTGATGTGGTCGCCAGAAAAAGCCGCCACCTGGTCGAACAAAGTGTACGCGTCGCGGACGGAGCCGGTGGACTCGCGCGCGACCCAGTATAAAGCCTCCTCGTCCGCCTGGATGCCGATTTCCTTCGCCGCGTCCTCAAGGAGCTTCTCCACGGTGTCGATTGGAACGAGGCGAAAGTTGAACTGCTGGCACCTCGACTTTATCGTCGCGGGAACTTTCTGCAGCTCCGTGGTCGCGAAAATGAACACGACGTATTCCGGCGGCTCCTCGATTGTCTTCAAAAGCGCGTTGAAGGCCGAGGTCGAGAGCATGTGGACCTCGTCGATTATGTAGATTTTGTAGCGGGAGCTTTGGGGGGCGTACATGACCTCCTCTTTTATCTGCCGAACATCGTTCACGGAAGTGTTGGAGGCTCCGTCTATCTCAATCACGTCAAGAGCCGCTCCCTGCGTTATCTCAAGGCAGTGCTGGCACTTTCCGCATGGGGTCGCCGTCGGGCCGTTCTCGCAGTTCAAGGCCTTCGCGAAGATTCGGGCGGTCGAAGTCTTTCCGCATCCCCTCGGCCCGGAGAAAAGATAGGCGTGGGCGATTTTCTTAGATTGAATCGTGTTCTTGAGCGTCTCCGCAACAAATTCCTGTCCGGCAAGTGCGTCGAACGCCTGCGGTCTACGCCGTGTCGCTGTTACTTCGTATGCCATTTTTCACCCCAACTCGGCAAGCTCTTCCCACCGAGCGTATTTTTTCTCAAGAGAAGCCGACACCGTCTTGTATTCGTCGCCGGCTTTCCTCGCCTCCTCAAAATCGGAAGAGGCCATTTTTCCCTCAAGTTCGCTTTTCTTCTCTTCAAGTTCCATAATCTCGGCTTCAAGAGATTCAAACTCTTTCTGCTCCTTGAACGAACGCTTTTTTTTCTTGGGAGAGTCCTCGTTTTTGGCGGATTCAGAAGCCTTCGAGGGAGATTCCGCCTTCTGATTCTGCTTTTGGGACTTTTCACTTTCCGTCTCGGCCTTCGCCTTCTCGTCGAGATAGTCCAGGTACTCCGAGCATTTGCCCACGAATCCCGACACGCTTCCGTCGTCCTCAAGGATGAACATGGAGTCTGCCACCTTGTCCAAGAAGTAGCGGTCGTGGCTCACGAGGAGGAGGCAGCCGCCGTATCCGAGCAGGAATTCTTCGAGAATGTTCATCGTGAATATGTCGAAGTCGTTCGTAGGCTCGTCGAGAATCAGGAAGTTCGGGTTGGAGATGAGCAGACGCACGAGGAAGACGCGCTTTCGCTCTCCGCCGCTCAGAGTCGAGAGCATGGAGTGCTGGATTTTTCCCTCGAAGCCGAACCTCGTCAGGAAAAGGGACGCGCTCAGGACTTTGCCGTCGTTCATCTTTATGACATCCGCTCTTTCTTCGATGTATTCAAGCACAGTCAGGCTCAAGTCCTCGAACACTGGGTTCTGCTGGTAGTAGCCGAAGAAAGTGTTCTCGCCCTTGACGATTTCGCCGGAGTCGGGCTGGAGGTTCCCGGTTATGATGTTCAGCAGAGTGGACTTTCCAGAGCCGTTGCCGCCGAAGATTCCGATTTTCTCGCCCTTGCTGAACGTGTACGAAAAATCTTTCAGGACAGGGAACGACTTTTCAGAATCGCGCGCGTTCTCGGCGAAGCCCTTCTGGAAATTCTTGGAAATTCCGTGCAGCTCAAGGATTTTTCCGCCAAGCCGCCTTCCCGCGACCTCGAACTGGAAGCCCTTGTCCTTCGCGAATTTCTCGCGGTTTATGAGCTGCAAATCGTGCTGCATCCTCGCCTTCTGCTTGGTTCCGCGCGCGCACGGACCACGCATGAGCCAGTCGCGCTCGAACCTGAGCACGGACTCGATTCTCCGCTCCGTGTTCTCCTCGATTTCAGCCTCGACCTCTTTTTTCTCAAGATAGGTGGAATAGTTTCCCTGGTAGAGCTTGAGTTTTCCGCGCGCAAGCTCGTAGATGTTGTTGCAGACCGCGTCCAGAAAGTACCTGTCGTGCGTGACCATGAGGACGCACCTGTCGGTCTCGTGCAGGTAGTTCTGCAGCCAGTATATCGTCTGTATGTCCAAGTGGTTCGTCGGCTCGTCCAAGAGAAGGAGCTTCGTGTCCTCCACTAGAACCTGCGCCAGCGCAACCTTCTTCAACATTCCGCCCGAAAGAGTCTTCATCTTGCGCGAAAGGTCGTTTATTCCAAGAGTCCCAAGAATCGAGCGGATTTGCGCCTCGTAGTTCCAGAGGTTTCCGTTGTCCATCTCAAGAGTCAACTTGTCGAACCGCTGCTGCTCGGACTCCGAAAGACCCGCCGCCATCTTCGCGCACAGTTCCTCGTACTCGTTTATCAATGCGAGTTTGGGGCTTTTGGACTTGAAGATGTGCTCTTTTATCGTGTCCTCGCCGTTGAAGGCAGGGTTCTGCGGAAGATAGCTGACGCCGGCAGACTTGTTGATGACGACCTGCCCGTCGTCCGGGTTCAACGCGCCCGCGATTACGCTCAGGAGAGTGGACTTTCCGGTTCCGTTCCGGCCGATTATCGCGGCCTTGTCCCCCTCGTCCATGCCGAAGGTGACGCCGGAAAAAAGAGGGGCCTCGCGCCCCATCCTCGAAATGTTGTTAATGGAAAGAATGTTCATTTTTCTGTCTTTTCGCTCATGTCTGGAACTCTTATCTGCTCCGCCATCTCGACGGCGTTGTCCGCCATCCATTTCTGGATTCCGGCGACCACGTCCGCGTCTATGTCGTGCTCCACACGGCAGGCGTTCTCCTCGGCCTGGTCCTCTGGAACGCCCGTGATTTTCTGCAGGAAAGCCGTCAGGAGCTTGTGCCGCCCGAAAATGTCTCTGGCGACAGCCATCCCCTTTTCGGTGAGCTTTATCATGTTGCCCATGGAGAATTCGATGTAGCCGTCCTTCCCCAAAAGGTTCATCGCACGGCTGACGCTCGGTCTGGAAACGCCGAGTTTGTGGGCGATGTCAACGGAACGGACGAATCCGTTCTCAAGTTGCAAACGCAGGATAGCTTCAAGATAGTCTTCACCAGATTCGTACATTTTCCGTTCCTTTTTTTTGCTGATTTTTTTGGATTCCTCAGAAACAATGGAGGAATCCGCCTCAAATTCAAATAGACGCATGACACCAAATGACTGTTTTCGTTTGGTTTTCAGCTCAGCACAAGTGTATCACAGATTGCGATTATTTTCTTTCGTTTTTTGGGAAGGCGTTTTTTGTCCGAACAGCAGATTTTTAGGTCGAATGTCGAGTTTATGCATACCGTAGTTGCCGAAACGCGCTCCCAGCGGGAACCCACAGCCGAATACGGCAGTACCGCTTTGCGGTGGCTGATTGTATTCGACTGTGGAACCCCGCTTCCGCTCATTTCGGCCATTTCTCTGTAAAAACTCGACTTTCGCCCTTTTAAAATTTTTGTAAAAAAATGGAAAAATTGGAAACGACACCACTTGAAAGAGAATCAAACAATCTTGTCATCGATTTTGACGATAATAATACAAAGATTATAGAATAGTAAAAAATAAATAATAAAAAAGTAATATTATAAATTGAAAACATAACTTATTTATTATAATTGTCATAAAATTATAATAAATAGGTTATAACATGAATGCAAGAATTTTACAAATCAGAGCTTTAGATAGGAAAACTTCCGGGTTAAAGACCGCACAAAAAAGGCAATCTCCCTTTCGGGAAGCTGCCTTGCTGCCGTTGGCTATGCGTCTTTGCTTATGCGCTAGTTGAAAGCCCAGACTGCACACACATAACAGGCGTGACACCGACAGAATCGATACATAAGACAAGCCATCTTTAAATCGATTGTCACTTTTTATTTATCATCATAATGATTTTTACACTGAATAATCTTTATAAGTTCATCTTCAATTTTATAAACTAATCTGTTTTTCTCATCTATAGTTCTAGACCAATATCCGGTTAAATTGCCTTTCAATGGCTCTGGATGACCGATTCCATCATTTCCGTTTCGCTCAATATCCGCAAGAAGCTGATTTATTTTCTTGAGCGTCTTTTTGTCCTGCGTTATCCAATAGGTATAATCTGCCCAGGCATCATCTGAAAAATCCTTGTGCATTCTTATACCTCGACAAGCTCATGGATTGAATGCTGTCCGTTTTCCATCTGCAGTTTTGAATGTTCCAGAGCCTTTATATTTTTCTCAGAATAAAATGAGCTGTCCTGAACAATCTCAAAGGGGATTTTGTGCTGGATTA
>ERZ842401.5119-NODE-5119-length-14735-cov-10.669210_pt1 | contig 14735 bp, 11 predicted proteins | sample MGYA00521270_ERZ842401 | MGnify/ENA primary metagenome ERZ842401 (study PRJEB31892, sample SAMEA3878208) | bioreactor metagenome | biome: Moose rumen | place: Sweden | collected 2011-10 | study: EMG produced TPA metagenomics assembly of the PRJEB12797 data set...
ATTAAAGATTAAACATTAAACATTAAAGATTAAACATTAAACATTAAAGATTAAAGATTAAACATTAAACATTAAAGATTAAAGATGAAAACCAAAACATTACTACTGATCCTTTTTCTTGCACTCACCACGGGTGCGACAGCAAAAGACTATACCGTTGCCTCGCCTGACGGTAAACTCGTGATAACCATTCATGCCGACCTTTCCCGGCTGACATGGGAGGTACAACATGGGAAGACCTATGTGTTGACACCCTCAGAGATTGGACTGAACGGTGCCTTCCAGAAGATGAACGGCAAGGTGACAAAGAACACGGCCGTCTTCAGCAACAAGCAATATCGGGTGGAGTTCCGTGCCGACAATGACGCTGCCGCCTATCGCATCCACGTACTGGGCAAGAAGCCCGTCACCGTGAATCAAGAGACGGCAGAGTTCAATTTCGCTGGTGACTACAATGCCTTTATCCCTTATGTCAACGACAATCGTGGCGGGGAGCGTTATTGCTACAGTTTTGAGTCATATTACGACGAGCAGCCCTTGTCGAGGATGTTCACCGACTCTCTCGCCATCAACCCCCTCGCTGTGCGTCTGCCAGAGGGGAAACTTGCCGTCATCGCCGACATGGGAGCGGTCGACTATCCAGGCATGTTCTTGTTGAAAAACGGCAGCCATGGCATGAAGGCAGCCTTTGCCCCCTATCCTACTCAAGAGGTTATTGGCGGACATGCCCGTCTGAACCTCGTTCCCACCAAACGAGCCGACTATATCGCCAAAGAGGTAAAGGGCGCCCTCCCCTGGCGCATCGTCTTGGTGACAGAACAGGACAAGCAGTTGCTGACAGCAAACCTGCCTCAGCGTTTCGGTCCTCAGTGTCAGATAAACGACACGTCATGGATACGTCCTGGTAAGGTGGCTTGGGACTGGTGGAACGCCACCATGCTGACGGGTGTTCCCTTCCGTGCAGGGATGAATACCGATACCTATCGCTATTACATCGACTTTGCGGCAAAGAACCACTTAGAGTATATCATCATCGATGAGGGATGGAGCACGGACGAGAGCCTGCGCTCGGAGTTGAATCCCGATATCGACCTGCTCAGTCTGTTGCCTTATGCGGAGAAGAAAGGCGTGGGGATCATCCTGTGGACCTCATGGCGCAACTGCATCAACAATACGGAGGACGATTTCAAATACTACGCCTCATTAGGTGTGAAGGGCTTTAAGGTCGACTTCTTCGACCGTGACGACCAGGCAGTGATGCGCTCCGCTTGGCGGATTGCCGATTGTGCGGCACGTAACCACCTGTTGATTGACTATCACGGCTATCGTCCCACGGGTATTCAGGTCGCCTATCCCAACATCGTGAACTTCGAGGGCGTAAAGGGACTGGAGAACTCGAAATGGGAGCCCCGTGTGGGTGACGGACCACTGCACGACCAGCCCCGCTATGATGTCAGCATCCCCTACCTGCGTCAACTCGTCGGACCGCTCGACTATACCCCAGGCAGTATGACCAACGCCACCCGTGCCGAGTTCTTCGGCAACAACGACCACCCCATGAGTCAAGGCACCCGAGCCCATCAGGTAGCGATGTACACCATCTTCGAGGCTCCTTTGCAGATGCTTGCTGACGCTCCTACCAAGTATGAGCGTGAGCAGTCAACCACCGACCATATCGCCCAGATTCCCACCACGTTCGACGAGGTTGTTGCCGTGGACGGACAGTTAGGCGAATATGCCGTCGTCGCCAAACGTAAAGGCACGACATGGTATGTCGCCGCCATGACCAACTGGACGGCACGTGACCTGACGATATCGCTCGACATGCTTAGCGACGGCAGCCATCGTGCCGAGATATTCGCCGATGGTGTGAATGCCGACCGTGATGCTAACGACTACACCAAGACCACACAGACAGTCAAGAAAGGGGATACGCTGCATATCCACCTCGCCCCAGGCGGTGGATGGAGTGCGATAGTGAGATAATTTGCGATTAGGATGCTTCCACCGATCACCTCTATTGGAGCATATTGCTCGTTATGCCGTTTGGTATCCAATCGGAACTGTAGAGTTTCCCGTCTGCAGCAGTATATTCCAAAATGGAATAAACTGAACTCTCTTTCAACTCACCACTTCTGAAAATGTTATTCAGGTGCTCGGATATGGCTGGTTGTTTCACTCCAAAGAGCGTTGCTATCTGCTGTTCCGCCGGGCCAATGCCATCGCCCCTGACATCACATCGCCTAAACGCCTGCGCCGCTGGACTGCCGCCTTATTTGCGAGGGATGTCCCCTGAGGTGGGGATGCTTTTGGGAAGTATAAAAAGAGGATGTGCCTATTTTGACACACCCTCTTTCAAGATCACGGGGACATAGGTGGAATTTACTTTGAGTCTATTTTACTGAAGAACTCCGCTGTCGAGCATGTCAATGACGTTCTGGCCTCGCAGATCGACCACATCAACGAAGTCGGCTATCATCCGCAGTTTAGCCAGCACCTCATCCGACGGGAAATTGTACTTCTTGCCCAGGTAGATGGTGTTGACAAAAGACAGAGCCGACACCATCAACACGGCCTCACCGGCATAGCCCAAGGCGAAAACACGCTGGGCATCGGGCAGGAACTCTTGGCGTGCAAGCACCAGGTCCACCAGAATGTTTGTGTCAATATAGGCTCGCATCACTTGTCGTATTTCTCGGTGATGAGGGCATCAATGCCCCGCTCGTCGGCAGGTACGGGATGGCCTCCACCGACGGAAAGGTTTTTCACAAACAGCATGGCCGCCTCGCGTCGGCGTTGGCGGCTGGTGGCGACCTGCGGCATGACACTTCGAGAACGATGGCGCAGTCGGCTGACATAGCGCGACACGCTCTCCAGCATCTCGACACTCATCTGGTCAAGGTCAGCCGCGATGGATGTTCTGAGTTCGATGGTAGTCATAATTATGATGTTTGAAACGTTTCGGGTACAAAGATACAAAAAATATCACATAAAGACGAAGATTTTGTGCTTTTTTAAACGTTGTTTCAGAAATAATTCCTATCTTTGCTCCTGCATTGCCCAAATGCTTTAGCGAAAGTGGGTGATGCGACTTTTGAGGGTAAACAATAACAGCATTAGCAGTTATTCGGCGTGTCTGAAATGTAGGAAGTTTTAAACACAATGCTTGCATAACGGTAAATGACTAATGTTCGCACTTTGATAGTGCGGACATGTCACTTATCTTTGCAAGCGGGTCTTTCCTACAACCTCAGACACGGATAGGGCGACGAGTTCGCACTTTTTCGTGTCTGTTCTGGTTTGTAGCGAAGTGACCCGTTACTCGGATAAGTGCTGTGCTCCTAAATCTATCAGAGTATGGCAAAGAAAGCCCAACTTGGCTACAAGGAGATTGAAGAGCGGCTACAAACGCTAAAAACCAATTCTTTGTTCGCTGACGACATTGGCTACAGACTGCTGTATGCCTTTGGCAAGAGCGAGCGCGACATTCAGCGGTATAAGGAAGGAAAGGGAGTCCTGAAGACTTTCGACGGACTGCTGATTAAAGGCTTGTTCTGCTATCGTGGGACAACCACCACACGATTAGCCTCAGAACTGGAACATCTAAAGCGTGACATCCAGGTACTGAAGGCTGCACCAAAAATTGTGGCTGTGAGCGACGGACAGACGTTGCTGGCTTACGACCTGCGAGAGAAGGACACCTATGAAAACAAGGTTGACCGACTGTACTGCGACTTTGCCTTCTTCTATCCGTTGATGGATGTGGAGCGTGTTCATTATGTGGAGGAAAGCCCTGCCGATATCAAGGCAGCAGAGAAACTGGCGAAGTTGCACGACGAATTGCGAGCCTACAACGAATTCCGCTATGACAGCGACCTGCACGACCTGAATATCTTTATCACACGCCTCTTGTTCTGCTTCTTTGCTGAGGATACAGGCATCTTCGGGGAGAACCTGTTTACCAGCAGCATCCAGCGCTTCACCAAGCCCGATGGATCAGACCTTTCCCTGTATCTTGACGAATCGTTCAACGTGATGGATCTCTCGCTGCGTCGTAGTGATATTCCCAGTATCGTGAAACAGTTTCCTTATGTGAACGGCGGTCTGTTCTCTCGCCGTATCCAAATACCACGGATGGGTCAGAAAGCCCGCAAGATTATCATCGAGTGTGGCGAGTTAGATTGGAAGGATATCAACCCCGATATCTTCGGCTCGATGATTCAAGCGGTGGTCAATCCTGAGGAACGTGCCAGCCAAGGAATGCACTATACCAGCGTACCGAATATCATGAAGGTGATTAATCCGCTGTTCCTCGATGAGTTGCGTGGCGAGTATAACAAACTGAATGAGCAATACGAGCAAAAACTCCAGATGAAGAAGGTTGGGGCACTTGGCAACAAGCAGTTCTACGATGACTGCAAAGCCATCAAGCGTAAGTGTGAAGCCCTACTGAAGCGTATGAGCAGGATGAAGTTCTTCGACCCAGCCTGCGGCAGTGGCAACTTCCTCATCATCACCTACAAGTCGTTGCGATTCCTCGAAATGGATATCCTCACCTTGGAGCGCAAATGCACGCCGGAAGGAGAGATTCTTTTTGTCGATAACAGCGTCATTTCGCTGAATCAGTTCTACGGCATCGAACTGCTCGACTTCCCCCATGAGGTCGCCATGCTCTCCCTCTGGCTGGCAGAGCACCAGATGAACGTCAAGTTCAACGCCCAGTTCCGCGCCAGCATCCACGCCCTGCCCTTGAAGAACATCACCCAGATCGTCTGCGGCAATGCCTGCCGCCTCGACTGGAATACCGTTTGCCCGCATACCCCAGAGGAAGAAGTCTTTGTATTTGGTAATCCGCCATATTTGGGGAGCAAACTCCAATCTGGTGACCAAAAGAAAGACGTGGACAATGTTTTTAAGGGAATAAAGAATTGCAAGATTCTTGACTATATCTGCAACTGGTTCATGTTAGGAGCCAGATATATTAAAGGCAGCAAGGCCAAATTTGCATTTGTAACGACCAACTCGATATGTCAGGGAGAACAAGTCGGCGTATTGTGGCCAGAAATCTATAAATACAGCTTGAACATCTTCTTTGCTCACAAATCATTCAAATGGACAAATAATGCCAAATATAATGCGGCAGTAACCTGTGCTATAGTGGGCGTATGCGACAAGAGAGAGAAGGTGAGAAAGCAAATCTTCAACGAGACAAGTAGCTCTGAGGTTGACCTCATCAACCCATATCTGATGAGCAATTCTGAGACCATAGTATATAAATGTACGCATGATCCAGCAGGACTGCCCAAATTATGCTTCGGCTGCATGCCATACGATGACAGGAATAACAAGTATCTACGATTGGAGGAGGTAGAAAGGCGGCAACTATTGGAGGAATACCCACAGGCAGACGAACTAATTCGCAAAATATACGGCTCGGAAGAGTTCATTAATGGAAAGAATGTATATTGCCTGTGGATTGATGACAGTCAATTGATGTTAGCAAACAGTATTCCACCCATTAAGAAACGAATAGAGAGTAACAAGTTTTTCAGATTGCACGAGTCGGTGGATGGGCAAGCGTTAGCAGATAGACCGCATCAGTTTAGAGAACATCCAGAAGACGAAGAAAAGATTATTATTCCCAGTGTCTCATCTGAAAACAGAGAGTATATACCTATTGGATATTTAGATGAAAAGACGATATATCTAATGCTGCTTTTGCCTTGTACAATGCCCCAACATGGCTATTTGGAATTCTCACAAGCAAGCTACACATGGTATGGGTAAGAACTGTTGGCGGCAAATTAGAAACCCGATACCGTTATTCCGCCCAACTCTGCTACAACACCTTCCCCTTCCCCAAAATCTCTGCCGAGAAGAAAGCGGAGATAGAAGAGGCGGCAGAGAACGTGCTGGTGACCCGTGAGTTCTATCCCGAAAAGACATTGGCTGACCTATACGACCCCGACAAGATGCCGCAGGACTTGCGCGAGGCGCACGCACGGCTGGACGACATTGTGGAAAGTTGCTACCCCGGCTATCCCTTCGCCAACGACGAAACCCGTCTGGAATGTCTGTTTAAGTTGTACGAAAAGATGACGAAGAAATGAATTATTTATTCATTAGCATCCATCATGTCATAGAACATGAGGCGAGTATGTTCGTCTTCATCTTTTTTGTTCAATTGTGCAAAATGGTTCTTTTCATAAAAAGGGACAGCAGAGAGATATGCGTCAACTGTAAGATAGCGAAAGGCGGATGAGATCCATCGTTTAGAAGCAAACATTAATCAGTTTGTCAGCCTCAGCCAACTCTTCCTTAAACTTCCTGTGAGCCTCGGCTTTCTCCTCTGGAGTACGATTCTCTACCATCAATCTTCGCCACTCGAAGTTGAAGGCATCTTCGCCCTTCAGAACGGGCGTTTCTCTAATCGGTCTTGCCATAATGCTTTTCCTTTCTTCTGATTTCCGCCGCAAAGATACAAATAAAAATTGAATAAATAAATTAATATGGAACAAAAAAACAATAACATCGTAGATATACACTATCAGCAGACGGGTGAGGCAAGTGCTACCAATGAACTGGGTATGCGTGAGATGCAGGCAAAGGCTTACGAGGCCCGTGACAAAAGATTTCTGCTGATTAAGGCTCCGCCAGCATCGGGCAAGAGCCGTGCGCTGATGTTCATCGCCCTGGACAAGTTGGCTCATCAAGGACTGAAGAAGGTGGTGGTGGCTGTGCCAGAAAAGAGCATCGGACGCTCGTTTCAGAACACACGGCTGATGCCCTACGGATTCTTCGCCGACTGGACGGTGGCTCCCTACTTTAATCTGACCGATGTGAAAAATGAGAAGGATAAGAAGGGACGCTTCATCGAATTCTTCCGTCAGTCGAGAGCGAAGATTCTGGTGTGTGCCCACGCCACGCTGCGCAACGGCATGAAAGAGATACCAGACGAAGACTTCAACGCCACGTTGCTGGCCATTGACGAGTTCCACCACACCTCTGCAGATGCCAACTCGAATCTGGGCGATGTGGTGCGACGAGTGATGAACAACTCTACAGGGCATATCGTAGCCATGACGGGCAGTTACTTCCGTGGCGACGGAATACCCGTGTTGAGAGTAGAAGATGAGGCACGGTTCTATCCTGTGACCTATAACTACTACCAGCAACTGAATGGCTATAAGTATCTGAAGAATCTGGTGCTGGGCTATCACTTCTATCACGGTAACTATCTGGACCATATCCGCGAGGTGCTGGACACCACGAAGAAGACCATCATCCATATTCCCAGCGTGAATGCCCGAGCCTCGACAGGTATTGGCAAGTATGCCGAGACGGACGAGATTATGAAGGCGATAGGTACGGTGGAGCAGAAGGACTACAACACGGGCGTCTATCATGTCAGGACCAAGGACGGGCGACTGCTGAAGGTGGCCGACCTGGTGGAGGACGACCAGAAGGAGCGCAACATGGTGCAGGGCTACCTGCAGCGTATGAAGAGGCGTGAGGATATGGACATCATCATTGCACTGGGTACAGCCAAGGAGGGCTTCGACTGGCAGTGGTGCGAGGTATGTCTGACCATCGGTGTGCGTGGCTCGCTGACAGAGGTGATACAAATAATAGGAAGATGTACGCGCGACTGTGAAGGTAAGGATACTGCCAAGTTCATCAATATGATAGCGATGCCCGATGCCGAACAGGGCGATGTGAAGGTGGCGGTTAACGACTTCCTGAAGGCCATTACGGCATCGCTGCTGATGGAACAGGTGATGGCTCCCAGTTGGCACTTCAAGACCGTAAAGGATGCCGATGATGACGATAAAACTCCTAGGACATTGATTGTTGAAGGACTGAAACCGCTTTCGAGCGAGAAGACAAAACTCATTGTGCAAGAGCAGTTGGATGACTTGAAGGCTGCTATCCTGCAAGACGAGACAGTGGTAAAGGCCATTAGCGGTTCTACTACGGCAGAGACCATCACACAACACTTGGTGCCAAAGGTGATACGTGAACGCTATCCTGACTTATCGGAAGAAGAGGTTGATGAGGTTCGTCAACGGGTGTTGCTCGACACGATGATAAAAGGCAACGATATTGTAGACGACAAAGGGAATCCCATTGACTTTACCAACAACGAAGAACAGGAGAGCGAGGGCAACAGACTCATCAAGATTGCCAACCGCTTTGTCAACATCGACAAGTTGAGCATCAACCTAATAGACACCATCAATCCTTTCCAGCGGGCATACGAGGTGTTGTCGAAGTCGGTAGATGCACCTACGCTGAAAATCATCCAAGACACGATAGCAGAACAGAAGTTTAACCTGACGTTGGAACAAGCCATCACGATATTCAATGGTCCACTGAAGCAATGGGTGGCAGAACATGACGGACGGGTGCCCGATATCAACCATCCTGACCCCAAGGTGAGAGAAATGGCAGCAGCCCTACAGATGATAAGGAATCTAAAAGCACGCAATCTGGCAGGACTTGAGTATGAACCGTAAAAAGGCAAAACGATGGAGTGGCCCCAAGAACTATTAGAGATATTCGACGATCCACTACTTGATGGTGTACGTCCTAAGGTTGCCGCACCTACTGCTGACGACCGTATGTGTCAGAAGTTGGCAGAAGTAACAGCATGGATTGAACGCAATGGAAGAGAGCCTGAGCGCAATGGCGACCTGAAGGAGAAAATGATGTGGGCAGCCATGACTGCCCTGAAGAACAAAAACCTGATGTGAGTGTATGGATATAGACAAAGAACTGGAAGCAATCTTCAACGACCCACTATTAGACATCTCAGAAAGAGAAGTGGAGTTGTTTGACATTCCTGCTGATATGCAGAAAAGCATGGAAAGCAGGAGTAAGGCGGACTATGTTGCCCAGCACAGACTCTGTGAAGACTTCGAGATATATCGTCCACTGTTTCAACAAGTTCATCAAGATCTCAAGCAGGGGAAACGCAGTCTGGTAAGAATAACAAAGACCATCAACTTGCAGGCAGGTCACTACTATATTGTAGAAGGACAGATGCTGTTGCTGGAAAGCATTGGCGAGAGAACCACCAGCAGCAATTTTCTGCCTGATGCACGTACCCACTGTATCTATGAAAATGGGACAGAGTCAGATATCTTGCTACAGACTTTGCGAAAGAATGTTGTGGGTGGTGGCTATGCCATCACAGAATTGCAGGAAGAAATGGAGAGTAGTTTCTTTACCAATGAGGATATCACGGCAGAGGACAAAGTGACGGGCTACATTTATGTATTGAGTTCGCTTTCGGACAATCCGATAATCAAGAATCAAAAGGACCTTTACAAGATTGGGTATTCTACAAACTCAGTAGAAGAACGTATTGCGAATGCTGCACATGAGCCAACCTACCTGATGGCTCCTGTCAAGATAGTAGCAACGTATAAAGTTGTCAACCTGCATAGCCAGAAGTTTGAGGATATGGTTCATCAGATACTGAAACCCGTACAATTCCATGTTACTGTTGTTGATGATGGCGGTGAGCCACATGAGCCTAAAGAATGGTTTGTGGCACCCCTGAATGTCATTGACATCATCATAGCCCGCATAATGGATGGCTCTATATTGGGCTACACTTACAATGCAACCATGAAGTGTTTGGAAAAGAGAATGGTTTAATCTATAATATTAGTTATGAACAAGAAAAGACTACAAAGGTTAGAAGACGCTTTGGCTACTAGAAGATTGGGGGACGGTTCTCAATGATTCACTTTAGGACATGAACAGACAATTGCAGATCAAGGAGGAGGCTGCTCTTGGACGAAGCCCCTACATTCTCCCTTCGGAGCCCGTACCTTCGACCCTCGTAGGCGGCACATCCTGCCCTCGAAGGTACGGGCTTCGAGGCAAGGAGGAGGCACCTGTGTAAAGTGGCGCATAAAAAAGGATTTTGCAAAAACACCTAACCTCCTAACCCAACAGATCTCAAACGCCCTTGTATAAAGGGATTGGAGTGGGGTAGGTGTTTTGAAACACCTACCCCACCATGAGCCCAGTATTTATCGAGGGTTGAGCCACATGATGATAGGAGGGTAGGTGTTTTTCGAAATTCTTTAAAAATCTGTCGGTAACTGAAGGATGGTCGGTTACCGATTGAGGGGCATTCAGTCGGCAACAGATTATTCCGATGCGTGGAATAACTGTTCCGCATATCTGGGAACGTTGTTCCGGATACCTCGGAACACTCCTCCGAGATATCCGGAAGGGTCCTCCGAGGCATCCGGAAGGGTCTTCCGAGGCATCCGGAATGCTCTTACCAAGTATGGGAATGATTTGAGGCTTACTTTCAAGGTGTTTGTGACTTACAAACGGGGTGAATAAACGTTACATTCAACCCGTTTGAACGCTTCATTTGGTTTGGTATCCCCTTACTCTTTAGGCTCCTCCGCCACTTGTGGTTGCGTGTGGATGGGAGTCGGAGAGGCATTAGGGGTTGACGACTCTGCGGCATCGGGAGAGGCAGCCTGTCCCTCGGCTACGGGGATGTCGGCATGATGGATGCTGTCGACAGCAAGGGAGTCGGAATCGGAGGGGACTTTGAAATAGCCTCCGCAGCCATAGGCTGCCATCGTGGCATCGATGCTCTCTGGGACCTTGAACTTCGTGCGATATTGTTTGAAGGCGGGATCACCAAGGACGAGTTCCAGGAAGTTGCCGCATACGGGGAGTGCCGTACGGTTGCCCTGTCCTAACTGTCCCGTGCGGAAATGGATGCAGCGATACTCGCCACCTACCCATGAGCCAACGACCAGTTTTGGGGTAGTACCGATAAACCATGCATCAGAGTGGTTGTTGGATGTTCCCGTCTTACCGCCAAAGTCGGTGTCGTTCAGATATTTGCTGACGAAGCGATAGAGGGCGCTGCTGGTGCCATGCATACCTCCCTGTAGCAGTTGCTGCACGAAGAACGCGCTCTTGATGGGCAGTGCCTGACTCTCCTCACGATTGGCGGAGTTATAGATCTCGTTACCATCACGGTCGAGGATGCGGGCAACGAGGACGGGCTCGTGCACCTTACCGTCGTTGACGGGAGTGCAGTAGGCGTTGACCAGTTCGAGCAGACTGACATCACTGGAGCCCAAGGCGAGGGCAGGGGTGGGGTCGAGTTTGCTCTTGATACCCATGTCGTGTGCGGTCTTCACGATTTGCGGAATACCCACTTCCTGTCCGAGTTTCACGGCAACGGAGTTGATACTCATGGCAAAAGCCTGCTTCAGGGTGATGTTCGCATTCGAGAAGCGTCCGTCGGCATTGGTAGGAGCCCACAGCACCTCTTTCTTTTGTTTGGCATCATATACCTTCATCGAGAAATAGGAGTCCTGACGGGTGTCGCAAGGTGTGATACCTTGGTTCATTGCCTCGGCATAGACAAAGAGTTTGAAGGTGGAGCCTGGTTGTCTCATTGCCGTCACCTTGTCGTATTTCCATGTCTGGAAATCGAGGTCGCCGACCCATGCCTTCACATGTCCCGTCTGCGGCTCGATGGCTACCAGTCCGCAGTGCATGAAATGCTCCATGTAGCGGATGCTGTCGAGGGTCGACATCTCTTTCTCGATGAAGCCCTCCTCATAGTCGAAGAGTTTGACGTTATGGGGCTTGTTCAGGTAATAGTCGATGGAGTCCTGGTTGGCGTTATATTTCTGCGACAGGTATTTATAATAAGGTAACTTCTTGGCGAGGTTCTCAATGAAGTGGGGAATCTCCTGCTGTCGCTCGTCACGCCACGGATTCATGCCCAGCCAGTGGTTGTTGAAACTCTTCTGGATGATCTTCATCTGTGCGGTGACAGCCTCTTCGGCATATTTCTGCATCCGTGTGTCGAGGGTCGTATATATCTTCAGACCGTCGCGATAGAGGTCTACGTCATTCTCGTTGCACCACTGCTGCAGTTCCGTCTTGACCGCCTCACGGAAGTAGAGCGCCTGACCGTCGTAGTTGTTCTCCACGCTATAGTCGAGGTCGATGGGTTTCAGTTTCAGCGTGTCGAAAGCCTCTTGGGTGATATCCCTGTGCTTCAGCATGTTGTTGAGCACCACATTACGTCTGCTGAATGAGTTCTCGGGATTGATGCGCGGGTTATAATAGGTTGTAGCCTTCAGCAGTCCCACGAGGATGGCGCACTGTTCGGGGGTGAGGTTCTTGGGTGTCGTCCCGAAGTACGTCTTTGCCGCCGTCTTGATGCCGTAGGCGTTAGAGCCGAAGTCCACGGTGTTGGCATACATCGTCAGGATCTCCTTCTTGCTGAAGAACATCTCCAGTTTGACAGCCGTTATCCACTCCTTGCTCTTCATGATGAGCATCTTGACACCAGGAATATACCCCAGGAGACCAGTAGAGTATTCCGTACGGACACGGAACATGTTCTTGACTAACTGCTGCGTGATGGTGGAGGCACCACGTGCGTCATGGTGTACCATGAAATCCTTGAAGGCGGCAAACACACCTTGGAAGTCGATACCGAAGTGGAGGAAATAACGCTCGTCCTCGGTGTCGATAAGGGCTCGCCAGAAGACGGGTGTTACCTCGTCGAAGGTAACAGGGGTGCGGTTCTCACTGAAATACTTACCGATCAGTACGTTGTCGGCACTATACAACTCAGATGCCTGTGTCGTCTTGGGGTGCATGATGGAACTCATGCTGGGCGACTTGCCGAACAGCCAAAGGAAATTGATGTCTACCATGACGAGGTAGAGCAGGAAAGCGACAATGAATGAGACGAATCCAACACCTATCTTCGTATACCATTTGCGTCCTTGATACAAACCTTTATACCACTGCCACCCTTTGCGGGGTGCCTGAGAAATCTTTTCTACGTACTTATTCATATTGCGATATATACTTCAAGATGTGTTCTTTTTGCTCTGGATGAAACCATTGCATTTGCTCGTCACGCTTAAACCAGGTGAGTTGCTTGCGGGCATATCGGCGGGTGTTCCCCTTGATGCGCTCCACCGCCTCGTCGAGCGTCCATTTGCCATCGAGATAGGCGAACATCTCCTTATAGCCTACCGTGTTGAGCGCGTTATTCGTCCGTTTGTCTATCAATGAGCGTACCTCGTCGAGGAGTCCGTCACCTATCATCTGGTCGACACGCTGATTGATGCGCTGGTAGAGTTCTCCCCGTTCTCTGTTGAGTCCGATCCTCACGATGCGGAAAGGTCTTTCCTTCTTCTCCTGCTTGCGGAACGACGTATAGGTCTGCCCAGTCTGATAGCAGATCTCCAACGCATGGATCACTCGTCGGTAGTTCTTGCGGTCGACAATAGCATAATGCTCGGGGTCGAGTCGTCTCAAGTCCTCACATAATGCCTCAAGTCCCTCTTGCTGGTAGCGTCGCTTCATCTCCTCACGGATGTCGTCCCTGATGGTGGGGATGTCGTCGATGCCATTGCATACCGCGTCGATGTACATCATGCTGCCACCTGTCAGCAGTTGGATGGGGGAGTGCTGAAACTGCTCTTCCAGTAACTGTAGCACGTCCTGCTCGTACATCGAGGCATTATAATAGTCGTCAATGCCGATGCTCCCCACGAAATAGTGTCTCACGGCACTCAGTTGCTCTGCCGTTGGCGTCGCTGTCCCGATACGGAGTTCCCTATAGATTTGTCGGGAGTCCGCATTGATGATGGGAATGCCATAGTGTCGTGCTATGTCAATACACAGTGCTGTCTTGCCGACCGCTGTAGGACCCATGATAACAACAAGCGTCATTATCTGATGACTCCGCGCTTGGAATTCTCAATGAACGAACAGATATACTCCACCTCCTTCGAGTCAGGATAGATGGCGCGAGCCTCGGTGATGCCGTCTTTCAGCACTCCTTTGGAGTAGATGATGCGGTAGGCGTCATGGATCGCCTCTATCGTCTCGTTGGAGAAGCCACGGCGACGCAGACCGATCAGGTTGACACCCGCATAGCGCACTGGCTCTTTCCCCGCAATTACATAAGGAGGAATGTCCTGACTGGTGCGAGAACCTCCCTGGAACATGATGTAACTGCCCACATGGCAGAACTGGTGGAACAGACAGGTAGCGGAGATGATCGCATAGTCATCGACCTCCACCTCACCGGCGAACTTCGTCGAGTTGCCGATGATACAGCCATTGCCGATCACACAGTCGTGAGCCACATGCATGTTCTCCATGAGCAGATTGCCGCTTCCGACGACCGTCTTGCCCTTGGAGGCAGTGCCACGGCTGATGGTGACATTCTCACGGATAGAGTTGTTGTCGCCTATCTCGCAAGTTGTCTCCTCGCCCTGAAACTTCAAGTCTTGTGGTTTGGTAGAGATGCTGGCACCAGGGAAGAACTCGTTGCCGTTGCCGATGCGGGCACCAAAGTGTACTGTCACATTGTTCAGGAACTTGTTGTTGTTGCCAATCACTACGTTCTTGTCTATCACACAGAAAGGACCGATAATATTATTGTCGCCCAACTTAGCCTCGGGATCAACAATAGCCATAGGATGTATTTGATTCATATTTGCGATATTACGACAGTTATTTGTTTTTGACGATTTGAGCGGTGAAAGTGGCCTCTGCGACAATATGGTCGCCCACGAAGATATAGCCCTTCATCGAGGAGATACCATGACGGACGGGTGCAAGGAGGTCGACCTTAAAGAGGAGGGTGTCGCCTGGTACGACCTTCTGACGGAATTTCACGTCGTCAATCTTCATGAAGTATGTCG
>ERZ842401.5120-NODE-5120-length-14734-cov-3.862797_pt1 | contig 14734 bp, 12 predicted proteins | sample MGYA00521270_ERZ842401 | MGnify/ENA primary metagenome ERZ842401 (study PRJEB31892, sample SAMEA3878208) | bioreactor metagenome | biome: Moose rumen | place: Sweden | collected 2011-10 | study: EMG produced TPA metagenomics assembly of the PRJEB12797 data set...
TCCCCCGTCCCTCGTTGCCCCCCTACCCCCCACAGCTTAACGCTGTAGGTTTATTATATCACGCTTTTCAGTGAAATTCAAGAAAAATTCGCTTTATACCGTGAATTTTGTATATTTGCATAAAATAAGAGGTGCTTTTTATGTATAATGCACAAGAAATTGCCAGAAGAATAAAAATTCAAACAAAAGAACATGGTTATACTTTAGGGAATATGCTTTCTGAATTGGAAATGGGAATAAATTCTATATCACATCTTGCTAAAGGTCAGGAAATGTCATATTTGAATCTTGCAAAAATTGCAGACTATTTGGGAGTATCAACAGATTATCTTCTTGGAAGAACCGAAAACCCCGAAATAAATCTTCCTGTTAAAAATGAATCAAAAAAATAAACCGACATTTTATGTCGGTTTTTGTTTTACGAAATTTCAGAGCCTGTGTCATCGGCGAAAAATGAAATCTGTATGCCGTCCTGAAGGGAAAAGACATATATTGAAGTACCTTCTCCGAGAGGGGAATTTTCCCATATAAAGCAGTTATCCTGATAATTTCCGGGGTTGCCGTAAATATCGGAAAGCTTTTCAGTCCAGTATGAGAAGTTTTCTGTGTCGTAGTCGAAGTAACTTATTCCGACAAGTCCGAGACTGGTAAAGCAGAGTACGGCATCACAATTCCTGTCAAAACAGCTGACGTTCTGGTATTCCATTATCAGTTCCCAAGGTTCGCCTTTTTCTTCAATGCGGTATTCGTGGGTCTGAGGGTATTGTGACATGGTGCTTCTTGCTTTTGAGGGCTGTGAATAAAATTCAAGTCCGTTCTGACGGAAATTCTGTGGCTGGGTTGTGACAGCGGAGGTTACTGTTGCAGTTTCAGGAACAGCAGTAACTGCTGTCGTGGCTGTGGAAGTCTTTGCAGTCGTCTGAACGGAAGAACTTTGCATTAAAGTTGTTGTGACGGTAACAGTTCCTGTTGACTGCGGAACGGTCACGGAAAGAGAAGTCTGTACAGACTGATTGTCAGATTGGATATATTCAGGAGTTTCCTGCAAATTTTCTGTGCTTTCCGAAAGAGATACCGAAACAGCAGTGCTTTCAGAGCTGAAAGGGCTTTCCGTGGTACTTTCTGTAGAAACACTTACAGCTGTCGAAGTCTGAACTGTGGTGTTATTCTGTTGTAAGCCATCATTTTCGGGAACGTAAGGCACAACAGGGGTTCTCAGTTCAGGGGAAGGGACAGGCATTTCCTTTTCCTGTTTGGTATGGGACTTGTCAGGAGTATTTTCCGTTGCATAGAAAGAAATCTGTACACCTTCTTCGAGGTTGAACAGATAGACAGCAGTATTTTTTCCCAGAGGATTGTCATACCATGAAGCCAGACCGTTTCCCTTTTCGGTCGGAACTCCATAGAATTTTTCGATATTTTCAAGCCACTGTGAATAGTTCTGTATTTTTTGTGTGTCATGATAATTCAGACCTGCAAGACCGCTTTCAGTAAAGCAAAGTGTAAGACTGCATGGAACTTCAAAAAGGCGTGTATCATCGTAGTCAAGAAACTTCTGACTGATACCGCCTTGTTCGCTTTCACGTTCTTCTGTGAGACTGTAACCGCTCATGGATTTTTTAACGGTATTTATATCTTCAAACCATTCGAGGTTCATCAAAGGTGATGTAACATCTTTCTGAGAAGAATTACCGCACGAACTCAACATCATGGCTGAGACAGCAATTGTTAAATATTTTTTGATTTTCATTCTGTTTTGTCTTTAACAGACATATTTATTTCAGGGTTTTCAGTTCTTCCGAGCAGATAATCTGTTGATACCTCCAGATAGTCAGCAATTTTTGCTATTATTGCAACTGAAGGTGTATAATTTCTTTTTTCTAAATCGTAAATTAAACTTTTTCTTATATCGCAATCACTAAGCAACTTTGTAACAGATATATTTTTAATTTTACAAAGATTTTTTATCATTTCAGCAATTTTTACATTACTCATAACAAAATATCTCCTTTTTTGTTTATTCGTACAAAAATTACGTGAAATTACGTATATTTTGAAAAAAGGTGTTGACTTACGTGAAATTACGCATTATAATAAACTTACAGCGTTAAGCTGTGGGGGGTAGGGGGGCAACGAGGGACGGGGGACAAAGAACAATTTATTTTAAATGTTCTTAAATACTTAAATACATTAAAGGAGAATGTAAGATGAAATTTGAAAATTTCTGTGAAGGAAGATTAGTTTGCTGGGAAGTCCTTGAATATCTTGCCGAACATGGCAGTGATGTTTTTCAGGACGTTGCAGATGTCATTAAAAGTGAGGGTGAAATTATGTCTGTTGATTTTCTTACGGATAAATATAAAAAATATGAGGTGAAATTCAATGGAAAAATTTATTTCATCACTTACAGTGAATGGGGTGCCTGCAAAAACATTGAAGCAGAATCGCCTTCTCTTGTAATTGCAAGCAGTGAAGAAGACGGAAGTGTTCCGTTTTAAATCACTTATCCCACACATTTAAAACCTTTATTTTATTATATAATAAACTTTTTGATTTGTCAAGAGAATTTTTAATTTTTGTTTTGCAGCTGCATTTTCTGTTAAGACACTTATTACATGATATGATTTATGTGAGGTCTAATGCTTCTTGTTCCAGTTTGCAGTTATTTTCAAGCATATACTGGATTACTTCTGAAAATTCGCTGTCAAGTAAGTTTTGAAGTCGGTTTCTATCGTTATCTGTCAATGGTTTTGTAAAACGGGAATACTGCTGTAACGTGTCAATATCCATGTGATACGGCAGAAAATGAATATCTGTTTTATTCCGCAGGTGCAGAAGAATATAGAAACCGCCTGCGTCAATATCGCCATAATGATAGTACAAAGCATCAGGATTTTGTACATATAGTTTTTTGATAAAGTTACGTCTGTGGGTATTGTGATAGCCTCCTAAGTAGATAATCATAGCATTTTCTTCGCAAAATCGGTTAAAAGTTGTGAGATTTTCTACTGTGATGACTTTATTTCCAGATACTTCAATTTTGCTGATATTGTCAAGAAGAACTGATGAAATCCCAATATCTCCAGTAAACTGAGAAAAATCAATCATCTGTCCGTTAATAGATATTCTGCAGGCTCCCTTGATATAAACATGACCCTGATTTTTAACAAGATTTAATTCTTGCAGGATAGTTTCTTCTTTAGGAAAATCGCCATAATGGAACAATAAGCTGATAACTTTGCTTTTAATTTTTTCAAAAGTTTTGGAATCTCCGAAGATACGGACAGAAAAATCTCGGACATAGGTTTCTTCTGAAAGCTGATATAATTCTGATACTGCTTTCAGAATATTAGCATATTCCGTGATGTCGCCATTGAAAAACTTTGGCTTTTTGTTGCTTTTGATTCGTTCTGTCTGTGACTGACAGAATGAGGAAAGAACTGTATTCTTATCAGCGTAATCTTCCAGAAGTGAAAGAAGCTGTTGATTGATTTCAGATTTTGGTTTTCTGGAAAGAAAGATATAGATTTCTTCAAGTTTGTCTGAATTCAGGATAATACTATCTGTAAGTCCATTCTTTTTTTTTGATATTGTGATAAATTTTTCTGATTCAAGAGTCTGAACAGCAGTATTAACTTGTGTAAACAGTTCATATTCTGTTTCATCATCATATTCAGGAAAAATTTTGTTTACTTTTACAGAAATTTTCCTTTGAATTTCATCATTCTGAACAAAGTTTTTACTTCGTTCATATTTATCAAGTAAATAATTTAATATAAAATTTATATAATTCATAGCAGTTTAATATTATTTTTTATAGTTCGTCATAAGAGAACAGGTCTGTGAAACTATGATGTTCGCTGTCGCTGTACACCATGATGATGTTATCAACCTGTTCACCGATGAGTTCCAGTCTGGAAGTAGGTGCAGCGAGAATAATCTGAAAATCCTGTGATTTGAAAAAGTTTATCATGCTTTCAATACGTTCTTCGTCCATCTTGTCAAAAGCCTCGTCCAGCATGATAACTCTGATAGTTTCCCCTGTGTTGTAGAGCTGTGCAAATGATGCAGCAATTGCCACATAGTAGGGTGTTTGTGTTTCACCACCGCTTTTTTCCCTGTAAATCTTTGAAAATTTCTGTGATTTGCCGTCTTTGGAGATAATTTCAATATCATAATCAAGATAACTGCGATAATCTGTATATTCCCGAAGTACATCATCACCGTTTTCATCAGATACAGTCAGTTTTGAGAACAGTTCGTTCATTTCGTCATGATATTCTTCTTCAAATTGCGTAGAAAAGAGCGTACCACCGCCAAGATTGAAGTCTGACATTATCATTTCATAAAGACGTTTCTTTCTTTTTTCAGGAATATAGTCAAATCTGTAGGAATCATTTCCATAGTAAATAGGCTTGAGGGTTTTGTTCAGTGCCTTGAAAATAGAAATTGAATTCTCAATATTTTCACGCATTTTAGCTAAAAAGCTCTCTCTGAACTCTGTTTCGCAGTTTTCCTGAATTGTTCTCAATTTTTCTTCATAGCTGATAAGATTATGTTTCGTCAGATTGCTGTACTCCTCAAAGTAAGCAGACATCATGGAAATTCCTGTTCCTAAATCACCGTTTTTGTACTTTGTCTGCTGTTGAATCAGGAGATGTTCCGCATTTTCACGGCTGTTTACATATCTTGTTCTCTGAGGCTGATAATTTCCGAAGTCATTTTCGAGAGTTCTGTTTCTCTGACGTTCTTCAAAACGTCTTTGTGCCTCTTGTAAAGCGGATTCATGCTCATGGCTCATATCGGAAATATGTCTTTCAATTTCCTGAATTTCGCCATCAAACTGTATAATTTTTTTACGAATTGTTTCAGTTTCAATCTTTTTTCTTGTTATTTCTGATTTGATAGTATCAAGCTGATTTCTCTTCTGACGGATTTGTTGTTCCAGTTCTTCCGCATCTATCTTCATTTTCAAGTAAGCAGAATTATTTTCAGCTTCTTGCAGGTTGGTGTTCAGAGATTTAATTTCTGCTGTTACCCTCTGAACATCGGCAGGAGAGGAAATCACAGATTTTAATATTTCAAAATTACATTGCCGAATCTGCTTTAAAATCTCCTGTAAATCTTTATTTTGTCTGGTCAGTTCTGATTGACTGGTTGATTTTTGTCTGTATTCCTCTTTTTTTAACTCCAATTGTTTCTGCAAAGCATATTTACCAATATATAGCATACAATAAGTTTCAGGGTTTATTTTTCGGAGTGCATTTCCATGGTAGAGCATACAGCCTTGTGTAATTGCAATTGCATATTGTTTCAGTTCCAGAACATCGGAACACATAACAACTTTCCCTAAAATTTGACAAATATAGGCAGCTGCATAGCGATTCTGACTCTTTACAACGCAAGCAAGCGTATTTTCGTCAGGTACAAGGTCAAGTTTTAATTTTGCCGTGTTCACAATAGCAGCAGTATGGATTCTTGATTTGTTTCTGTCATATATCTGTGCAGCAATATCATAATAGGCAGGTTCTACAATGATATAAAATCTTTGTGTATTCAGATAACCTTCTACAGCATTCTGCCAGTTCGTATCAGAAATTTCAAGTAAATCCGCCAGAATATAGACAGGAGAAGTAATTCCGCGTCTTGAAAACTCTGTTTCGATAGCTTTTTTCAGGTCAGAAACGTTGCTTTCATATGGGATTTTATTATTTTCAAGATTTTTAATTTCTTCTGACAACTTTGTGAGAATGTTCTCAAGTTGCCTTAATTCGCTCCGAACCTGTGAAAGTTTGTCAGTCAAGGCGTTTTCAGCCTGTAAGAATGCGTTTTCCAGTTCAATAACAAGCTGATTTCTGTTTTCTTGCGGTATTTCTGGATATTCCAGACCAGAAATATCTTGAATCTGACAATATTCACGGATAGCAGGCAAAACTGTTTTAATTCTTCGGAGCTGTTCTTTCAGTCTAAAAAGATTTTCCGAAAATAAGTTCTTATCTTTCTGCTTGTCCCTGATTTCAGATTTGATTGAATGAATTAATAAAGCGTTTTCATCTGTTTGTAATGCCGTTTGCATACTGATGTACCGTTCATTCATGCTGTCAATATCAGATTCCAAAGCCGTGCAAGCCTGATTATCCTGTAATAAAGATTGTTCAAGCACTTGAATTTCCTTTTTTTTCTCACTAATCTGATATTTTCTTGATTCTTTGTCTACAATCTTCATCAGAATATCAATGATTAATATTAACTCATCATATTTTTTTATATTTTTATAAATATTCTGAATTTCCTCTAAACTGCTGACTTGTCTTTTCAATTCTTCCACAATGTCCTGCATTTCTTTCAGACTTCGGATATTTTCTCTGAGAGATTTAATATCCACCATTTTTTCAGGCAGAATAAACTGTGAAACAAAGCCTTTGACATTTTCCATCGGCTTGAATGCGATGGATTTTGCAAGCAGTTCAAAAAAATTGTCCTGCAAATGACCGAGACGATGCTTAAAACGCTCTTTTGCAGAGGAAATTTGCGGTATGAATGCTACTTTTTTCCCATTGTTACAGAATTGTTCATCTGTTGAAGGCTTGTTGTCTGTGATAAAAGAAAGCTGTTCCAGTGTTCCTTCTTCACAGAACCATTTTTGTTTAGGGGGACTTTCCAAGTCTGGAGAATCAATTTTCAATCCAATCACGAAATATCTGTCTTTTCCCTCTTCGTAGACTTCCAGAGCAATATAGGCAATCACAGCACCATTACGCAGATATTCATTGTTTTCTTCGCCTGTCTTTCCTCTGACATAGCTTTTCAAATTACGCTTGCTTCTCTCGTTGGCGGCAAGATTGAATTTGTGACTGTTAGTAGTTAAAATAAGCTGAATTGCGTCCAATATCGTAGACTTTCCGGCACCGTTATCGCCTGAAAACAGATTGGTATTTTTCAGGCAGATTGTTTCATTCTGAAAATAATGCCAGTTAATCAGTCTCAGTTTCGTCAGAATCTTCTTCATTGACATCAGTTTCACCACCATTTACGTAAGTATTCAGCTTGTTTTGTGTACTTTCATAGATTTTATTTAACTCTGCTGAATCAATCGCCAATATCACAGAGGGATAAATCTGTATACTCGTTTCAGGATTTCCCATATCTTTATTTTCAATATTTCTGATAATATGATAACGCTTCAACAGTCCCATCACAGACTTCATATCCGTCTTGCTCAGGCGTTTTTCTTTCAGGCTGTAGTATCTGTCATAGACTTCATCCAAGCCGATAATCACACTGTCTGTCAGTTTCTTCTGTTCTTCTATGTAGATAATCCGTAAAATCAGCAGTATAATACTTTCCTGCATTTTGAGCCGAAGTCTGCCCGTTCCATATGGATTATTCAAACAAATGATTCCATATTCCTCATTGATGATAATATCATATCCAAGTAACTCAAAATAAGCGGAGAACAGTTCTCTTTCTCTCTGGATAAAATAATAGCATTGTTTTGTATCTTCGCATATTTTCAAAATAAAACATTCGTTTAATAGTTTATTAGCATATAATTTAAATTTATCTTTTGGCACATTTCCAATATTGATTTCCATTATTTCGCTCTCCGTTTCAGTTCAAAATCCTTAAAAGTAAAGCCGTTCTCCTGAATGATGTTGTCTTTAGGTATCACAATGTAATCAGAACGCTTGTTTTTTCCGTACATACTTATAAAAATCAGCCGTATCATATCCCGTCTGGTATGTATTTCAAGTTCAGAAGCCTGTATGCTCTGTCTGTCTTTCAGCAAGTTCATTACATAAGCAGTAATATTTTTCCTTGAAAATCGCTGTTCTGTTTTCTTTTTCAAGGCTTTTCTGCGTTGTACCGTTTCTTCTTCTGAAACAGCCTGCGGAGTAAAGATTTCTTCTACATCGCCGATTTTCCTTGAAACTGGGACAGTATACAAAGATTCTCCGCTGATAAAACTTTGAGGGAATATATTAAAAATTCTGCAAACATCTTCGGGAATATCATCATAAAACCCGACTTCTGACTCATTTTCCAGCACATCAGCAAGATATCTCAAAACAGCAGAAAGTTTTCCCTCTATATCATTTGAACTTAATAAGGCAAGTTTTGCCCTGTTTACAGCACTTTTCAAATATTTTGTGTGTTTTTTTCTTATTTCCTGTTCCAGTTCATCATAAGAATTGAAAGAATCAATGACATTTGTTATCATTTCTCTTAGCTGGTCATCAGCTTCCTGTTTATCGTTTTCATCTTCAATATTCTGATAACCAATAACAGCACGTTCCATAATATCAGGGTCTGCAAGAATGTTTCTGAGTCGGCTTTCTATGGTGTTGCGGAATCTGGAAACATTGTCATTCGTCTGCATACGATGATAAGCCTTAGAGCCGATTTTCTCGTTATACTCAAAAAAATGCTCCATCAGTTCTTCCAAAGACTGACCTTCTGTCAGCTCATCAATATATTTTCTGATACTCGTATTTAATTTTTTTAACCCTGTAAAAAGAGAAAGTGTTCTGTCATAAACAGGCTTGATAACTTGCGGATAGGGTCTGTCGTATAAGATTTCATTCATAAGAAGTGAATAAATCGCTGAAACTTCGCTTTGATACTCCATTTCTCTTCCTTTTGCAATCTCATTAAGTGCCTGCATCATAATAACAGAGTGGTTCGGCATCACAATTTTTGGTTTCTGGTCACTTCCATACTCATACTCTATCCAGCCATACAGCTTTAGTTTTCTTAGAAATTCGCCTGCTTTGGCTCGTGAATCACTAAATATTTCAGTATCATCGTCAAATTTGATTTCTGAAACACTATTCTTTTCAAAATAATCTGTCAGCTGAATGAGCAGAAGTTCTTTTTCAATCCCGTAAGATAATTCAGTCCGATAAGAATTATAGATAATTTCAAGGCAATCTGCAAAAACATTCTGATATTTGCCCGTAAATGCCTTAAAAAAGTCATTTCCTGTAATACTAAAAATATTCGTGATAGATTCTCTCCCTTTTTACATGGTTACTTTTACTATATTCTACTGTATTTTTGACAAAAAGTCAATAAAGAAACCAGCATTTTGCATGGTTACTGTAAACCATGATTTTCCAGAATTTTTTTACATACCAAAAATAATTATGATAAAATAAACAGTTTTTCCGAAATTTTCACAGGAAACATTCTTGACCGTCCGCAATGGCAAAACCTCAAGCAAAAAGCTTTTAAACTCGCCTTGAATATAGAGAATTTCAAGAGTATCAGAAATTTTTCAAGCCAAACATTATGTTAAAAATATTTTCTTAGATTCTTTTTCAAACTATCAAATTGTTTTAATAATATTGACATTTTTATGCTATTATATTATAATAATTTATTAGATACGGTAAAATGATTATAAAACCATTCGTATAAAATTTAAGAAATCTGGAGGCTATCATGGAAAATTTACTTGAAATAAAAGGACTTGAAGCATGGTACGAAAAGGACAAATCCGTTATAAAAAATCTTTCAGTCACTATTGAAAAAAATACGGTCGCAGGACTTCTTGGTCTTAACGGTGCAGGAAAAACAACACTTATCAATACTATAAGCGGACTGCACAGCAACATGAGAGTTGACTCCGTAAAGTTTTCAGGCAGTGAAATTGACTTCAGAAACAACGATTTCAAGAAAAAAAGATATATAGTATTTTCTGAAGATGATTCTCTTGAATACTTCACATTTGATGAATATTTGAAGTATGCAGAAAAGGTATATGGCAAAAAAGCAGAAATTGCCGAGGTAAACCGCTTATCAGAAGCATTTAACTTTGAAAATTATCGTTCTGTCCTGATGAAGAATCTTTCTTTGGGAAACAAAAGAAAAGCATATCTCATAACTGCATTTGCCCTGAAACCTGAACTTCTGTTACTTGATGAACCTGTAAACGGTCTTGATTTTCAAAGTACCGAAGCACTTTATGAGCAAATATCATCATATAGAAAATATGGTTCAATACTTTTTTCATCACATATACTTGAAAGCGTAACTCTCACTTGTGACAATGTATTCATACTTGAAAACGGCAGTATATCAAAAACTTTCGATGGCAAAGAAATAACTTCCGAAAATATACGTTCTATGCTTAATTTTGAAGGAGATGCAAAAAATGCTTGAAATAATGTCAAAAAAACTTTTTGGCGAAAAATACGAAAAAATTTTCAAATCAGTCATGGCTTGTATAATTCTTTATGCAGGGCTTAAAAATCTTAACTATAATATAACTGTTGCTCACAGCGTCCTTATGTTTATAAATCTTACTTTTTCCGCCTCTGTTATGATACAGTTTCTTGATTCAAAGGACAATGCAGGCTATTTAAAAGGCTATTTTGCAATGCCATTCAAGAGAAAATCTTTCATTTCAAGCTATGCCGTATCCATGGGAATATATGTAATGACGAAAACTATGATAATATATGCCTTTATAATGGCATTTGCAAGAGTAAATGTTCTTGAAATACTGCTGATAATAGCCGAATATATCTTTATATGTCTTGGTTCGATGGCAGTTTTCGCTTATTTCAGCGAAAGGAAATATATTTCTCTGTTAATTGCAATAATTGGTATAGTATTGTGTTTTTTACTTCCTTCAAAACCAATATCAGCTGTTGTTTACCTTTCATCTGCATTTTTGCTTCTGATTATTCTTTTTAACACAGACCCTTATAAATTCATGGCAAACCGTTCGGAAACAGCCCATAAAATAAAAAACAACAGAAGCACTCATTTTCTTGTTACAAAATATATTATGAGATATATTATTTCAAACCGTTCATATCTCATAAGCCCTGTAATAACGGTTGCATTCATATGTTTTCTTGTTATAAATATGAAAAATATGGGTTTCAATGACGGAATACTGATAGGACTTGCACTTATATCCATAAATACTCCTCTGGGAATTGTAGTAAGCAGTAACAGAGGACTTCATTCCAAACTGAATTCAATGCCTTCAAAGTTAAAAAATTTTTTTATTCCCTATGCCTGTGTATTGTTTGTATATTATATTATTGCATCATCAGTTCTGATAACCGTGCTTTCTTTCTTCGGAATTGTACCTTCCATGAAAATTATAGCAGTTTCCATACTTTTCTCTTTACAGTCAGCAGCAGCAACAGCATTTATGGAAGACAAGAACCACATAACAAACTGGAAAGTTGAAACTGACCTCTGGCATAATCCAAGAAAATATATTGTTCCGATTGTTCTCACCCTTGAAGCAGGATTAATCAGCCTTATAAAATAATAATATCATCGAAAGAGGTTATAAATAAAAATCCCTTTGGAATTTCCAATTAAAGAAAATCCAAAGGGAAAAATTTTATTTCACAAATCAATATGAATAGGTGTAGAATCTCTTGCCACAGCCACAAAGCCAGCAGTACTGCATTCTGCGTCTTGGGAAATAAAGCTGTTTCTTCCAAAGCTGTTTGATAGCTCTGTGTCCGTTAAAACCGCTGTAAGAACAGCCTCCGTTGATGTTTCTTGTTTCTGTTTCATTAATCTTCTTCATTTCAAAGAACCCCTTTATAAATATTTATTTAACGATTTATTTCAATCGTTTAAACCTAATCAAGTATGCAGCTTTTGCTACAGTCATAAAGCTAACAATATAGTGTGTTATACATCTTGAAGAACAGCCTTCGCTGATGTTTCTTGTTTCTGTTTCATCAATTCAATTTATGTATAATTGACTAAACTTTATGAACTTTATGATTAAATTATAGCACCATATTCAAATTTTGTCAATATTTGGATTGTAGAATAATTCGTATTATTTTATCTCGTATTAGTGAAATTTTCACAAAATAATACGAAATGTATATAAATTTATGTTCAATTCCAATTTTTGTAATAAATACCTTTTCTTTCGATAAGTTCCTGATGAGTGCCTTTCTCGGCAACTGAACCATTTTCAAGAACATAAATGCAGTCGCAGTTTTTAACGGTTTTCAGTCTGTGTGCAATGATTATGCAGGTTACATCATTTGAAAGATTATCTATTGTCTGTCTGATACCTTCTTCGGATATACTGTCAAGATTGCTTGTGGCTTCGTCCATTATCAGAATATCAGGATTACGCAATAAAGCCCTTGCTATTGAAAGCCTTTGCCTTTGTCCGCCCGACAGGTTATTTCCGTTCTCCTCGATAATTGTTTCATAGCCCAGTGGCAGTTTTTTTATAAAATCATCTGCAAGGCATAATTTGCAGACCTCTTCAATCTGTTGACTTGTGATATCCTCATTGCCCATGCGGAGATTGTTATAGACAGTATCGGAAAAGAAAAATGTATTCTGAGAGATATAAGCGACTTTATTTCTTAATTCGAGCGGAGAATACTCAGATATATCCTTGCCGTCAACGGTAACAGAACCTGTTTCAGGCTGATAGAACTGCATAAGAAGCTTGGAAATAGTTGTTTTACCGCTTCCGCTTTCTCCGACAATAGCCGTTTTGCTTCCCGATTTGACAGACATATTCAGATTATTCAATACAAGCTCTCTGTTTCCGTATCTGAAATTTACATCATTGAACAAAATATCACCTTTCAGGTTGTCAGGAACTTTTTTATCATTGTTTTCAGCAGAAACGTCCAGTATATCATTCAGACGCTGGGCAGCTACTATTGCAGTCTGAAGTTCAGGCTGTAAGTTTACAAGATTCTGTACGGGATTCAAGAAATATCCTATAAGATAATAAAATATCATCAGGTCTGAAAGCTCAATTACGCCTTTTATACATAAGGCAGCACCTGCCCAGAGAAGAACCACAAGACCAACAGATGCAACAGCCGAAACAAGTGAATCCTGAACAGTTGATACAACGCTTCCCCTTACGGTATAATCAGCAAGTTTTTCATAAAGATTTTTTGTTTTATTTTTTGCAAAAGGCATATAATTATAAGATTTTATTGTTTCTATACCGTCTATTGATTCTTTCAGGTAAGAAACCACCTGACTTTCCTGTTCCATAATCTTATAATTTATGTCTTTAAGCGGATTTTTGAAAGCGAACATTATAGCCGTATAAACAGCAATAACAACGCAGGTTATAAGAAAAAGCCTTGAATTTATGTAGAAAAGCAAGATTCCGCAGGCAACAGCCATTATTGTATCAAGTATTATAGTCAGTGTTGCCGATGATACAGCAGTTCTTATATTGCCTGTATCATTGAACCTTGACATATATTCACCTGTTTTTCTTGTTCCGTAAAATCCTGCCGGCAGGTCAAGCAGATGATTATAATAGCTCATTGTCAGAGGAACATCAACAAGCTTAGCCGTTTTTGCAAGCAGATAGCCTCTCAGTACCTGTAAAATCAGCTGGAAGAAATACAGGCATATAACAGCGATACATATTGAGTTCAGGCTTGAAAGTATAACATCTAATTTTCCATTGAATTTACTGTTTAAACTTTCTATCAGCTTTGAAATTCTGCTTCCTCGGGTATCTGCTGACATATAGTCATAAATTTCCTCTTCATTTTCATCATCGTCATCATGATTATGCTCATCTTCATCATGTTCATGTTCCTCTTCATCGTGTTCATGATTATGTTCATGTTCATCTTCTTCCAAATCCATAACAGCTTCTATGCTTTGCATTTCAACCTTTTGTATTACTGATTCAAAAACAAGAGAACCTGCAACATTTATAAGCGATATAAGCAATGAAGTTATAACTACAAATGTCAGCATTTTTTTCTGTGAAAGTATATATCCGAAAAATTTGGTAAAAGCACCCTTTTGTTTGTCTTCGGATTTAAAATTTTCTGTTGGTTCAAATGTAACTATCTGACCTTGCCAGAGGGTCTTGAACGCTTCAGCAGGCATTTTCGCTGTTTTTGGGAGTGCAGGGTCGCCTACCAGAACATAGTCTTTTTTTATATTATAAACCACGATATAATGTTCATAACCCTGAGTGCTTATGATTCTTGCTATGAAAGGAAATTTTATATTTCCTGAAGATATTTCTTCTGTCAAATCGTTATATTCTCCGCTGAGAGCTTCAGCTTTAAGACCAATCTTTTCTGCACCTGTAATAAGTCCATACATATTTGCACCCAGATTGTCAACTTTTATTAATTCCCTGAAATGTGCCAAAGGAAGTTTCAATCCGTAATACATTGAAATCATTGACAGGCATGAAGCACCGCAATCCTTTTCATCATGCTGTATGACATGATATATTTTTCTTTTCAATACATTCACCTCTTGTTGTACAAGTAAATTCCCCATTTTTTTAAATCAATGGGGTTTCTTTAATCCGCCCAATCTCACAAAAGACTGTATTTTATGGGTATCAGTTTTCAATGCTATGGGTTTTTATGAGGAAAACCCTTTCCGCAGTTCCTGTTGGTTTATGGACAGCTTTTGAAAACCTTTTTTTTATTATAATATACTTTTTTAATTTTGTCAAATATTTTTTGTCAACTTTGACTTATAATTTAATTACAGTTGACCTCACTTTAAAGTCCGATGAAGTTAGAATTTCGTAACAGGCTCTTAAAACGCTCTGTAAGCCCTTTGTTTTTTCAGAGGGTAAAATCACCTTCAAACGTTTAAAGTGTCTTAGAACGCATTCTGAGAGCTCTCAGGGGTATCCTGAAGTGTATTATATATTTTTTCGCTTTAAGAAAGAGTTATGTTTGCTGATTCTGCAAAGCGGAATCTTTTTTTATGCTTT
>ERZ842401.5122-NODE-5122-length-14729-cov-15.993730_pt1 | contig 14729 bp, 1 predicted proteins | sample MGYA00521270_ERZ842401 | MGnify/ENA primary metagenome ERZ842401 (study PRJEB31892, sample SAMEA3878208) | bioreactor metagenome | biome: Moose rumen | place: Sweden | collected 2011-10 | study: EMG produced TPA metagenomics assembly of the PRJEB12797 data set...
AATCCCCAATCCCCAATCCCCAATCCCCAATCCCCATATATATTTAACTTTTTTAAAAAATAAAATCATATCATAAATTATTTTATTTATTGCAATTAAATAAATAAAATAAATAAATTAATAATGGATAATAAAGAAAACGAGAAAAAAGACAATTTTGTTTATTTCATTCACACCTATGAAAAAGCCAAGAATTTTCAAATTTCGATTCCAAAAGAATATAAAGAGGCAGAGTCTCTAGAAAAGATAAAGCAATATGAAAAAAAGAAAGAGTCTATAGAATTTGTTTCCCAAGTTTACCGCTTTAAATTAATCCAAGGATCTTTACAAAAAGCCGAAGATGGAAAATATCATCTATTAATATTTGCCGAAGCAGATGGTGATAAAAAATATCAATTCAAAATTAAATTCGCTGATGATGATAAAGACATTTTTTTCTATGATTTTAATATAGAGGAAGAAAATTACCAACCCCTAACACATGAAGAACAATTTGAAATATATACAGATATTCTTAGGAAAGTATATAACAAGCTCGTCTCTTCACAGGAAAATGAAAATTTTATTTCGTCAACACTTATATTATTGGGTGGAGAAGATGAAAAATTTAATTTTTATTTTTACCTATTGATATTCCTCGAATGTCATAAAACTAAATATGCTCAAGAATTATTATTAAAATTTAAGCCGGAAAATATAGGAGAACTAGGAGCATTTCAAGAAGCAAAAATTAAAGTAATGAAAGGCAGATTAAATCTTCTAGCTAAAAATATAAATAAATCTCTGAATTTAAAAAATGCAAAAGATGAAAATGAATTAATAGAATTATTTTATTCTATTCTTCTTTATTTTAATATGAATTTCCAAAAAGAAAAAATTGCAGAAATGTTAAATGATGATAAAGTCTTAGAATATTTATCAAAAAAATTAATTATCTTTCGCGAAATTTACAAAGACCTTTTGCTTGATAAAGATACTGTTCGCAAGCTGATAAAAAAATCAAAAACTTTCGATGACATTTTAATATATTTACCTTATATAGGAAAGAATATCATCGATTTCCTTAATTTAATTTATTCCGAATTTAAATTCATTTGCGATATTTATAAAAGTGAGCAAGATAAATTAAACGATGAAAATAAAGATAAAGATGAAAAAAAAGAAATGAAACAAATAGATGTAGAAAAATATGTTGTTACTCAAAAAAATGATAATATTAAAAAACTCTATGAAGTTTTAAGCCTGATTTTAACTTCGCAAAAATTAGAAACTGTGAAAATAATCAAATTTTCTGAAAATTTGGTTAAAAATTACGTTGAATATTTTAATGGACAAAATATGGAAGCATTGCAACTTATAAATAAGTTAATCCAAGAAATAAAAAAAACTTATATAAATTTCGAATTTAAATATAATAAAAAAGATATGGATTTAATTATCCATGAAACAGGATTAGACATAATTAATAGAGGAGAAATGAAAAGCAATGAAATTTTGGACTTCATCTCAAGCGACATATTTTTTACTTCAAATAGCTACAAAAAAGATTATTTTAGGCCTGTAACTATATTAAGCAAAATAAAAGTTGAAGAAATTGACGAACAATTTTTAAAAAGTTGGCGCAATATTAAATTTAATCAAATTTATTGTGATTGGATGGAAAAATTTTATAATACAATAGCTGATTTGATTAAAAATATAAAAGACTTCGGGATATTATATAAATTATTTTTAATTTATGATTCTAAAAAATACGAAAAAGATTCATTAAAAATAATGAAAAAAAAATATATTGATTTACTCCAAACTTTAGAAAAAGAAAAATGTCCTAATTTTGTAGAAGATACTATCAAATTAATATCTTTAATAGATGAAAATAAAATTGATAGTAAAGATTTATTGGAATATATACAAAATAATTTAGATTTCGAACAAGTAAAAGAAATTTATTTAAAACTATCGGAAGAAAATAAAAACTTAAGTAAGAGTACAAAAGACATTATCGTTACTTATTTAGTAAATGATAAAAATAATTCAAGTCCTGCGAATTTAGTCGATTTGATTAAAAAATTCAAAAATATGAGAAAAGAAATTTTTTGCCATATAACAAAATATACTCTTGATGAAAAAGATATTTTCTCCTTTGATGAAACAGACAATTTCAAATTTTTTAAAGGTCTTATAGATGAGAAAATTATTGAGCATGATTTAGAATATAAAGAATCAGGATATATTAAAAAAGTTGAAAAAACTGTAAATGCTTTAAATGAAAAAATTAAAAATTTTGATATTAAATATAATGATATTATAACTTATTTCGAAAACGAAAAAAACAAAAATTTATTCAAAGGAAAACTTACTTATTTAAATTTCTTGGATGATATTAAAACTGAAAAAAATATGGTAAATTTAGAATATCAAATAAAAGTAGTAAAAGAAAAAATTAATAATCTCGATTTAATTATTGGAGATTTTCGCGATTTCTTTTACCATAAACATTCCAAAGATATAATTAAATTATCAAAAATAAATGATACTTTAAAATCGGGTAATTTAAATTGCTTTGAAAAAAAGTATATAGAAGAATATGAAAAATTTAGTAAATTTTTAGATGAAGCAAAAAAAAGAAATAAATTAAAAGAAAGTACATTTTTTAATGAAATCTTGAAATTTAATCAAAATATAAAGTTTAAAGATGATGAAGAAAAAGCATTAAAAGAATCCGAAAAATCTTTTGAAGAATTGAAAATAATTTTAAAACCAGGTGGTTTAATGAAAATTGATAAACAATTTTTAAAATTTTGTTTAAAAGCTTTTAAAGAGAACAAGCAAAAAATAAAAAATGAAATAAAAATTTTGGCAGAAATATTCAATATAGAAGCACAAATAGAAGATATAAATGAAGGAATTTTATTATTTTTAAAACAAAAATTAATACTTGATGCTGCATCTTCTATTTTATATTTTATTCATACAATTGGTTTTAAGGAAACAGATTTTAGAAAGACTATTGAAGATATAATAAAAAAATTATCGGTTAATAATGATATTCAAACTATTAAAGATTGTAATGAAAAATTGATTGAATTAAAAATATTTGAAAAAGATGAAAATGAGGAAGATAATAAATTAATAAATATCTTATTAAATTTTAGGGGAAGAAAGGATGCAATTTTATTTTTATTAAAAACAAATCCTAAAGATTTAATTAATCTTCAAGAAATTGCTTCTTCAAATGATAATAATTATAATATTGTTAATATTCTAGATATTCTAGATATGGAAAAATGTGTTTATTTTTTTGCAGAAATAGGAACTTTTGATGATATGAAAAAAATGACTGATAATGAAATTATTCAAAAAATAAAAGAAAAAATTCAAGAAAAAAAAGATATAAATGTATATTTCGAAAAATATGTTAAAAGTTATGGACAGATAAAATTATTACAAAATTCTGTTGACAGAACAGAATTTATAAAATATAAAATTGAAACAATATTTAAAGGAAGTGTATTTTTATTATCTAATAAAAAAGATGAATTCTTCAAATGCACATATGAAAGTGAAGAAAAGGATGATGATAATAATAAGGATAAATTAGACAAAAAACCTGAAAATACATTTTCAAGAGAGGATATTATATCTTTTAGAGATAGAGCTTTATTATCTAAAACACTAACATCTGAATATAAATATTTTATTAGTAGTATTTCTGAAATAATTAATATTTCAAATATTTTAAAAGAGATATATATTAAAGGATATCCAAAAATAATAAATATAAAAATCTTATATCAAGTAAATATAATTAAAACAAAGAAAGATGAAGCCGACAAAAAAGAGGAAAATGGGTCTCATTTAACAGATAATTTAAAATATTATGTCGATGGAAACAGTAAAAAAAATTTTCAAGAAATAATTGATGGATTAAAAAAAATATTATCTGAGCTTAAGGAAAAACAGATAGAAGGCTATGAGAAAGAACCTTTAATAAGATATATATATGGTAGGCAATTCAATTTATTATATGAAGCTTTAGAAGCAAAAAAATATAATTGTATAGATTCACTTTTAAAATATATTACGGATGATTCAAATAAAAATATGGTTAAAAATTTCACAAAAAATGATAAAGGAGATGTAATAGAAAATAATATTCAAGATTGGAAAAAGTATTTAGAGAGTGTTTTAAAAATTAACAAATTAACTTTAGAAAAAATATATAATCCAACTTTACTTAAAAATGAAAAACTGAAAAGAGAATCTGGTGTTTTTACTTATGTATGCGAAAAACCTGAAACAAATTTGTTTCAAATTTATAAATGTTTAACAGGTAATAATCCTATTGCTCAAAATATTCTTCTTTGTAATAAAATGACATCAAATGAAGAAATAACAGCATTTTTATATCGTTCTGTTTTATGTGAATTCAAATCCTGCTTTATTATTGTTGGCTTAGAATCTCTTGATGCTGAAAAAAAAGCAACAATTCTTAATTTATTAAATAATTTTTTCCAACAAAGAGATAAAATTACAAATTCTTATTTGATTTTATTATTTGCTAATAATAATTCTGATATTTATCGAAGTTTGGAAAATAAACCATATAGAAAAATACTTGAATTAGAAAAAAAAGAATTTGAAAAACAAAAATATGAACTAAATGATATTGAAATAATATCATCTGATAAATCAGGAGTGGGGAAAACAACCCAAATTTGTTTGGATATTGAAAAAGCTTTTAAAAAGAGAGTATATTTTCCTTTTGGAGAATCATTTACTCAAGAGAATTTAATTTATAGATTAAAAAATTTAAAAATTGGTAATAATTGCGTATTACATTTAGATTTATATGATTCAGATAAGCCTAATTTAATGATGGAAGTTTTATTTTCTATTTTGATCACAAGATTTTATGGACAAAATGAGGATATTTTTTATTTGGCAAAAGATATACAGATTAAAGTTGAAATTCCTAATACCTTTATTAATTTCCTTGAAAAATTCCCATTATTAAATTTATTTAATATAAAGGAATTAACAATTAAGAATTTGGCGCCTTTAATAGTACCTAAAGATTCTCAGAGCTGTAACATCCAAATTGTAGCAAACTATTTAAAATGTTTAAAAGAAAAAAAAATTGATACATATGACCTGATTTTTCCAAATATAACTCCTGAAGGTTTTGAGAAAAATGAAATAAAAGAGGATTTAAAAGGGAAAAAATTTGATAAGAAAAGTACTGCTTTACAACCACAATTAATTTCTAATGATAAGTGTCAAGAACTAATTTTCGAAGCAATAAAAAATAAAATTCAGGAACCTAATTATTATCAGGTAATATCTTTTATTAATGTTTTAGCTGTCCAATTAAAAAAATTAAATCAAAATGCTTACCTTAATGCATATACTTTAATAGATAACTATCAAATTAAATTATGTCCAATTAGAACTTTTATTGTAAATAGTTTTATACAACTCACTTCTCATTTTACTGAAGGTGCTTATACTAAATTATTAGAAGGTCAAGATGATTTAAGTAGATCTCAATTTGGAATATATACTGAAAGTAAAGATTTAAACAAAGCTATTAAAAATTTAGCAAAAAAAATTGAAGATGTCGTTTCATTTGATAAAATAGACCCTTCTTTAGTTTTTTTCCATGAAAAAGAAGGTCAATCATTCAGTATTATAACAAATAAACCAAAAACCAGCAATGAATATAAATATTTATTATGGTTAAAAAATTCTCAAAATTATCTTGTTCAGCAAAGAATTAACGAATTGCCAGATTATAGAAACTCTAAACAAGAAGTCTTTTTAGAAGAATTAGGAAATATTTTAGATATTAAAAATCCGGTAAAGAAGGAGAAAGATAATAAAAAGAAACCTTTATTAGAAATAGCAGGTGATTATGTAATTACAGCTGATAACTTTGTAAAGATGATTTTAATATTAATAAGAATAAGGTCAAATATACCAGTAATAATGATGGGAGAGACAGGCTGTGGTAAGACTTCACTTATAAGAAAATTATCAGAAATGAAAAATGAAGGAGAACAAAAATTAAAAATATTAAATATTCATGCAGGTACTAATGATGATGACATTATTTATTTTATAAATACCGAAGTTATACCTGCAGCAAATGAAATAATGGAAGCTGAAAAAAAAAAAAATGTATCTTTTGGAGATGCTAAATTATGGGTATTTCTTGATGAAATAAATACTTGCAAATCAATGGGCTTGATAAGTGAATTGATGTGTAAACATACATGCCAAGGTTCACCTTTACCAGAAAATATTGTTTTTATTGCAGCATGTAATCCTTATAGAATTCGTGAGAAAAAAACAGAAAAAGTAGGATTAGATATTAATCAAGCTCATAATCAAAAAAAACAATTAAACCAGAAAGAATTAAAAGAAATTGAATCTAATAGGGAAAGTGATTTAGTTTATACAGTAAATCCATTGCCTCATTCTTTACTTAACTTTGTATTTTACTTTGGAAAGTTAAAAGAAAAAGATGAAAAAGAATATATTGAATGTATTATTAAACAAGTTATTGATAAAATATATTATAAAGGCACACCTCCAAAAGATGAAGAAAATGAGGATAATGAAATAAAGACTCTAAAACAAATGGCACTCGAATTAATTTGGGAAGCACAAGAATATATCAGATTAAATAATGATAAATCTGCTGTCTCTTTAAGAGAAATAAGAAGGGTAAATCTTTTTTATGAATTCTTCTATAATTATTTAAAAACAAAAATATTTTTTTATTCAAAAGAAGAGCTGATTTCTTTGGAAGAAGACCCTGAATTCTATAAAAATTTAGATGATTATTCAGTACAGGTTTACTCACTTAATTTAAGTATTTTTACTTGTTATTATCTTAGAATAACAAATAAGGAACAAAGAATAGAGCTTGAACAAAAAATGAATAACATCTTGAAAAAATATGACTGCTTTAAGTTGAATGGTTTTTTAGATTTACCTTTACAAGAAGAAAAATTCATTGTAAAAAATATTAAATTAGATAAAGGTATTGCACAAAATAGAGCTTTATTAGAAAATATATTTGCTTTATTTGTAGCAATAAATAGTAAAATTCCTATTTTTATTGTAGGAAAGCCTGGTTGTAGTAAATCTTTAAGTATGCAACTCATCACTAAATCTATGCAAGGAAATGTATCTGATAATGCATTCTTTAAATTATTTCCAAAAACTATAATTCATTCTTATCAAGGTTCATTATCAAGTACTTCTAAGGGTGTGAAAAATGTATTTAAAAAAGCTCGCGGAACACTAGAACAATTAAAGAAAGGTACTAACACAGATAATATTATATCTTTAATTTATTTTGACGAAATGGGTCTCGCAGAACATTCTCCTAACAATCCTTTAAAAGTTATTCATTCAGAATTGGAATACGATCAAAATGAAAATGATAAACAAGTAGCCTTTGTTGGTATATCAAATTGGGAACTTGACGCAGCAAAAATGAACAGAGGTATTTCCATTTCTATTCCTGAGCCAGACGAAGAAGATAACAAAGAAACAGCATTTACCATAGGTAATTCGTATGATGAAAAAATGGCAATTAGATATAGAAGCTTCTTTGAAAATTTGGGAAAAAGTTATTATAATTATAAGCAAGATTTGAAAGAGAATTATTCGCAAAATGGGAAAGATGACTTTCATGGAAATAGAGATTTTTATCATTTAGTTAAAAACTCGGCAAGAAATATGATAGAAAAAGAAAAAAATAATTCATTAAATGCTCAATCTTTGATTGAATGTGCTATTGATAGTATAGAAAGAAACTTTTCTGGTATTCAATTCGATAATAATAAAAAAGCTTCTTTAGAAATTTATAAAAGTATATTTCATGATATATATCCCGCTTGCCAAATCAAAAAAGAGTATGATATATTAAAAAAAATAAAAGAAAATATAAATGATATTAATAGTAGATATTTATTAATTGCTTCAGAGAGTTCAATAGGAACATTTTTATTATCATCAATTCTTGACCAAGAAAAAAAAGAATACAATTTTTATATCGGAAGTCCATTTGAGCAAGATTTACATTCAGAAGAATATACATTAAAAGTTATGAATAAAATTCAAGCACATATGGAAAGAGATAATATTTTAATTCTTAAAAATTTAGAAACAGTCTATCCTTCTATGTATGATTTATTTAATCAAAATTTCACAGTAATGAGCGATAAAAATTATTCTCGATTGGCAGTAGGTTCAAATACAAATACTTTCGCTTATGTCAATAAGGAATTTCGATGTATTGTTAATGTGGAAACATCTAAATTAGATGAAGAGGAGGCTCCTTTTTTAAATAGATTTGAAAAGCATATAATGAGTTTTGAATACATGATGGATGAAGAATTAATAAGAGAAGCAGCAAAAATAAAAAGTAATATAGATGGATTTTTCAAATGTAATAAAACAACTTTTAAAGCAATTAATTATGATTTAACAAAATTGATGATTAATTGCGGAAAAGAAGAAATCCAAGCTTTAGTTTATGATGCAAATAAAAAAGGTATAAAAAAAGAGAATTTAAATGAATATGTTTTAGAAAAAATCGCATTGACATTGCCACAGGATATATTAATTAATCTAAAAATATCAGGACCAAAACAGACTCAAAATCTTCAGAAAATATTAGAATTATACAAAAAAGGTGAGCATTCAAACTTTTCTAACTTTTTAGAAAAACTTCAAACACAAAAAAATATAGTTTATACTTTTACTGGTTATTTAGAAAATATTATTGATAATAATCAAAAAATTAATAATAGTCTTGTTGGAGAAATAAAAAAAGAGAATATTAAATTTATTCAATTAAGCTCCTTTAAATCAGAAAGAGAATTTGAACAAAATATCGATGATTATTTAGAAGAAGATAATTCAAAAGTATGTATTATTAAATTTTTACCATTTGAAGGTTCTTATATGAATTATATTAAATTTTTTATTGAAAATAAAATTAATGGAAATAAAAAATATGATAAAAAAATATTTATTTTTGTTGTATATATGTCAAGAATATCTAATAAAGACTTAAATGATATTGATAACAAAACTTTAAAAGAAAAAGAAGAATTTAATAAAAAAATCCTCAAAGAAACATTATCCAATTTATCAGGATATTATCAAATATTTATAGATAATTTAAAAGGTGAACCAAAATTAAAAATTGAAAATATTTTAGTAATGAATAATAAAGACTTATATAATAAAGTAATAAATCCAGAAGAACAATTATCTTCTAATTTGTTCAAAATTTTAAGTTATATGAAATATAATATAATCACTTCCTATAAAAGAATATCAAATGATAATTATGTGGATAAATTAATTGAATTTATATCTAGTAATAAAAGACTTAGAAATTTAATTAATGAAACTATATTCAATCAATCATTTCAAAAAGATGGTGCAGATATTATAGGGAAAATTTTTAAGGATAAGAAATCAATAACAGGAAAAGAAATAGAAATATTAACAGTAATAAAAGAATTTTTAGTTAAACAATATTTATCTCAATTATCATTAATGTATTTTAAAGCTGAAAAAGATCAATTTTTTTCAACTTTATTATCAAATAGCATTGATAAAAAATTATGGTCGGTAAAAGAAGAAAACAATGAAATTAAGAATAATAATGAAATTGAAGAAGAAATGAATTTAAAAAAAGATGAAAATAATTTAGATAAGACTATAACTGAAAAAATTGCAAAATTATATTTGGCAAATCTAGTTTATAATGATAATAAAACAAAGGTTCAAGAAAAACCTGGCTCAAATAAAATTGATATATATTTAGGATTTAAAATACCAGGAATAAAACCTGTATTAGATAAAATATTAAATCATGCTAAAGAAAACACTTTAGAAAATTATTCTAAAAATGAAAAAGAGTTGAGAAATATTATTGATGACGAAGAACTAGAAGAAAAGAAAAAAACATATTTTAATGATTTATTATTATTAAATAATTCTTTATATAATTTAATTGTAAAAGAAGAAAAACTACAGAATATTTTGAGTGTTGTTCAAAAAAAAGATGAAGAAGAAAAAAAATTATATAAATCATTATTAAATGACTATTATTATTATTTCTTAATTAATAATATAGGAAAATCTAGGAACAAAAAAGAAAATCAAGAAGATAATTATTTGCTTATGATAGATAACTTTGATTATAATATAGAATATTTTAATTTTATGATTGATATAAGAAATAAAATAATAAATAATTTTTTGGATAAAAAGGATATTTCAAATAATAATTTGCATAAATTGGCTGAAATAATTAACTGGATAGAATGCTATTCAGATGAAATTTCATCTCTACAAAAAATATTTTTAAAATTAAGCATGAAAATACCTGAACTTTTAGAGCAAATAATGCAAATTGTTTCTTCTAAACAAATTCAATATGAAATATCAGAAAGAAATCCAGAATATACAAGAATTGTAAATGAAGTCTTTTTCCTTTCTTTAGATTCAATATTAAGAATAATAACTTCTAAAACAGAAATATATGAATTACCAGATGATGATTTATTTGATTTAATTAATACTAATAGAGATGTATTGCAAAATGCATTACAATTAGAAAATGCCTTAAGATTAAGGTCGAAAGAAGTTTTTTCATTGCAACAGATTTTGAAATTAATTGATGCTTTATACCAAATTAATATTGCCAAAGTTGAAAATATGAAAATTATTATTCAATATTTCAATAATGAAACTATTTATTTAAAAAATAATGCAAGCAAAACATTAAGCTCGAATTTACAGACTTTTTATAATAATTTAGAAGGAATAATAAATGAATCGAAAAATAAAGGGAATTTTGATATAAATAAATTTTTATCTATAATATTATTGGATGAATTTAATAAAATTGATATTCTTGAATTTAGAGAAACAATATTAAATAAAATATTAGAAAAAAATGATTTGATTAAAAATAGTTCCCAAATAATTAAAATAATAATTGAAAATGCAAATATTGACAGTGACCCTGATTTAATGATAGATAATATAAATTCTATAAAAGAAGAAAAATCTCCTATGTTCACTAAATTAAATGAAACAAAAAAAGTATTTTTAGAAGAAGTTATCATGGATATATTTGAAAGAAAAATAATCAAATATTTTGAATTAATTCCTGAATTAGAACAAAAAAAATTAAAAGAAAATTATATTACTTTTTTCGAGCAAAATAAAAAAGAAAAAAATAAAACTGGTATTATTTTTGATAAATCTTTCGATATGTTTAAAGAGACAATTGCTATTTTAAATTCACTATCTAACAAAGAAAATATTAATGAAAATAATATGAATTTATTGAAATTATATTCGATTGTTTATGTAAAAATATATTTATATAATTTAACCAATTTTTTAATAAATGACTCTGAACAATTAAAAAGTATTAAGGAAATTATAGATTATATTAATAATCTTAGCAATAAATCTTTTTCAAAAGTAATCAAAATTTACATATTGAAACTTATTTTTAATTTCAAAAAAAGTAATTTTGAAGAATTCAAAAAAATTAAATTTGCTGAATGCGGAATTGATTTTTATAAAGAATTTGAAGGAGGCAATAATAATGAAATGATGTTAACTTTCTTTTTCTTGCCTTCTGAACCGACTGAATATGATAATTACAGCCAGATATTAAACATATATATGAAAGATACAAGTTTCAATAACAATAAAAAAGAACTTGAGGATTCAATAGATAATTATGGGCTTGATTTCTTTTTAATTATGATACTTAATAAAATTATTTCAAATATACCTTTATCAAATAATGAATCTTTAGATTCATATAAAAATTTCAGTAAATTCGCACAAGAAGTATTCAATGAAAAATCCAAATTCAAAAATTTATCAAAATTATTATTTTTATTCTTTGATTTCGATACTTATACAAATAAATTAAAGCCTAAAATAGCAGAGAATAATGAAAAAATAGATATACAAACATTTGAGGCTCTTTTATATGGATTCAGATTCTGTGTTAATTCATTATCAAATAATAAAGAAAGTAAAAATTGCTTATATCCTTCTTTATTATCCAAAGATTGCAAAAATACAATAGATAAATCTTTAATTCCTGGGAATGATAATAAAAAAGATATTCATTTGATTACCTTAGATAGTGTTAAAAATCATTTTAATATTTATCATTCAGGGTTTGGATGCTATGTTTGCAGCTGCGGTTTTTATTATTATATAGCTCCTTGTGGATTCCCAACTGAACCTCGTAGTTTCACTTGTATCGAATGTAAAGAAAAATGTGGTTGGGGCCCAAAAGTGGTACCAGGTGGTCCTCCTAATCATGGAATGGTAATTAGAAAAGGACATGTTAGAATATTTAAAAATCAAGAAGAAAAAAATTCCCAATTTGAAAAATATAAAGATCCAGAAGAAAACATTCCAAATATATTATTGGATGATTATGTTAAACAAGTTGAAGAATTAAGACAAAAATCAGGTTTTGGCTTCAATCCTGTTGATAAAGGATATTTCGAAGATCAACAAAAAAAAATTAGAAAGCTTTCAAATATTGGTTATAGGCTATTAAATTTTATATCTTATTGTCATTTATTTTATAGTTTTTGTCTTGAAAATATTTCTGAAGAAGATTTTAATAAATGTTTAATACAAAATTGTAATATTTTAAAAATAATAAAAATCGATTGGGATTTATTAAAAGAATCTTTACAACAAAAAAGTGTCAATATACAAATATTTATCAATATTATATACAAAGATTTATCAAAAATATTAAAAGAATATAAAATAACTAATAAAGAAAAAGATAGAGAACATTTCGAAGATAGAGTTGAAAGTATTATTTTACAAGCTTTAAGAAAATATCCAGAATATAAAAAAAAATATACTGAACAAAATCAAAGATTAGCTGACTTAGATATTAAAAGCTTAAAAACTTATTTGACTGAATTAATACATCCAAGTTCTGAGAGTTATCCAGAAAATGAATATCCAATGTTTAAATATTTCAATTATACAAAATATAAAAGTGAAGATGATATGTTCAAAAGATTGAATAATAAAGAAAAATATCCATTGATTAAACAATTTGTTGAAGGAGATCCATTAGTCAAAAATCTTTCTTATCTTTTACCTTTTAATGAATTTACAAATTATATGGTGAATAATTATTCCTTTAAAATATCGAGGGATTATGCAAAAGAAAAAGAACTGGAAAATGAAGACATCGTTAATACAAAAGATTTTAATAAAAGGCTCAAAAATTTTTTTGACGCATGGGATCATATAAAATTATATTCCATAAAATATAAATGTAGACCAGATATGCCTATTAAAAAATCATTTAGTAAAAAAGATAAACTAATATATTTCTTAACAGATGATGGCGAATTAGGAAATGGAATGTACCTTGCATCTGCATGTCAGAAATTTATTGAATGGCAAAATTTATTTTTGAAACCTATTTTAGATGTAAATATGTATAATGGAATATTGCATAATTATGTAAATAGCATATTAAAGCCAGTACCTGTACAAGAAGCCAAAAAAGAACAAATTGTTCTTATTAAAGAAAGATTCAAAAATTTTAGAAAATATGTTGATTTTAGTGATCTTATATATGCTTATTCTGGGAGAAATATTTTTGGAGAAAATGGCGAAATTAATTATTCTGATTATAATACTTTTGTATATGATTATAATAGTATTGAAGAAGAACTTGGAAAAATAGTTTTACCAGGTACTTGCCTTTTTGACAAAGAAGATAAACTTAACTTTATGATTTATTGGGGAGAAGGTTTCAGAGGTGGAAATTCAGATATATTGATTAAATTATATGGTAAATATAAGCAAGAAGACTTAGAACAAAAAGAAAAGAAAGTTATTTATGATTATATATTAAATATGAATAAAATTAAATCAGAAAAAGATAATGAAAATAAAAATTATGATTTCAAATTTTTCTTTGCATCTATGCAAATGCTAATATTTTACCTAGCTGAAAAAGGTGTTATGAAAGAAAAGGAATTATTAAGTAATATAATAAATAATGCTCCAGGATATTTAAAGCTTTCTGATGATTGCAAGAACTTTTTTAATAATGAAGGTAAAAATTTCACTTTAAATAAAATTATGAATTTATTCTGTTTCTTCGAGCATTTATGTTTCAATGATCTAGTTGAAACACTTCAGGAAGAATTTAAAGCATTAATTCCAGAAGATATAAAAAATAAAATTGTTGAAAAATTAACTAAAAATAATAACCCTAATGATATAATTTCAATTAAAAGTTTAGGAACTGCTGTTAGGAGATTAATATCTAGATATTTTGCTGGAAAAAGGCAAGCAATGGATATAAAAGTAGATAGATCATTAGCTTATGATTTGAGTCGCATCGAATTTTGGGAAGAAAAAATAAGAAAATTAGATAATTTGGAAGCATTACTGGAAGAAAAATTAGGTGAATTCCAATTGACTATCAGTCAAGCATATGAATTTTATAAAATTATAGGAGATGAAGATAGAAAAAGTCTGAATTTTAATAAAGAAAATTAAATATAATTAATATTTAAATTGGATTTAAATAATTGTTAAATAAATTAATAATATTAAGATTAAATAAGAGTTATATATTTATAATGGGGATTGGGGATTGGGGATTG
>ERZ842401.5126-NODE-5126-length-14719-cov-19.562739_pt1 | contig 14719 bp, 9 predicted proteins | sample MGYA00521270_ERZ842401 | MGnify/ENA primary metagenome ERZ842401 (study PRJEB31892, sample SAMEA3878208) | bioreactor metagenome | biome: Moose rumen | place: Sweden | collected 2011-10 | study: EMG produced TPA metagenomics assembly of the PRJEB12797 data set...
GGTATTAGACATTCCTAGGAGCAAGATCTAGGACAAAGTGGAAGGGCACTGACAACTGGAGCAGCCTCGTCATGGAGATCCGGGGCAAATGCAAGTGCCTGCTGTGGTTTTTGGGGCTGTGCATTGTCATCCCCATTGCCTTGGTGATAGTTGCGGCGGTCCTGGGCAGAACAGGTGTGGGCAACACTGCTGTTTCCGCCGTGGCCGCCATTGGAGCCATACCAGTGCTTCTGGCTGTTCTCTACTGCAACTACTGCCAGATCTTCTGCTTCTTCAGTCTTTATCCGGTGAAAAACGCTGTGAACAGTTCTCTTGCGGGAACCAGCCCTTTTCCTGAGATCTCTTCAACCCCCAGGATCGCTGCCATGATCATCACCGGCATTTCCGGTGCCCTCATGGTGCTGGCTTTGGTCGCGGCGCTGTTCAGCCGCTAAACTGCGGCGTGGGGCAGTTTCTTCTTGCCGGCTCCGGTCGGCTCACAGACGTTCCGGCAGTGACCCCGCGCAGGCGCTGTGTCGATCTGTAAGCGGTCCGGCTCCGGCCCAGGCGCCGGCGGCAACTTTGCCTTTGCCCAGAGGAACAAACCATGCAGTGCTCCTGCTGTCACACTGATGTCCCTGAAGGCGCCGTCTTCTGTCCCCACTGCGGTTAGGCTGTCCCTCTGGATCCGCCGGCCCAAACTCCTGAAGTCCGGGTTGATGGACCTACTGCCGGGGACTCATCAGCCGCTCCTGACGATGTGCGCCTGGCTCTTCTGCTGGAGGCGCGGTCCCTCTACCGTTCTCCCGCCAGCATGGAAGTTCTGGAGACTGTGTGCCCGCTCATTCTGCTTTTGAGTTTTGTTCCTGACATCGGGAGGATCTTCGGAGCTGTCTACGTTTTCCTGATCCTGATCATTCTTATCTGGTCCCAGTCCCTCACCTGGAGGACAGCAGAGTATTTCGAACACACCGGCCATGACACCTGGAGCCGTCTGGTGTGGAAGATCCGGTGTTTCTGCCAGTTTCAGCTTGGCGCGGTGGCGGGAGTTTCATTGTTTCCCTTCTGGTGGCTCTGATGAGCCATTTCCTTGGCGACTCGTTTAAGGATCTTGCCCTGGTTCTGGGGGGTACCTTTGGGATCCCCCTGCTGGCGGCAGTCTTCTACAGCCTGTATGGGGCGCTATTCTGTTTTTCAGTATCTTTTCCGTCAGGGATGCCATTTTCATTTAGGTTGAAGAAATTCCCATGCGGGGGATCAATCCCCTGATCAGGGACTTTGCTGGGGCCATTACCGCGCTGGTTTTCATTGTCAGCCTGGTGGCATGCGTGTCCATGTTCCTTCCCTGATGAGAGAGCGGTTCTCTCCGGGGGAAGGGGTGCATTTCCCCGGGGACAATTTCCCAGGGGCATGAACTTAAGTTTGTCTCTGCGTCTGAGTCTGAACCAGAACCTGAGCCTGAGACGGATGCCGATACGTTACCAGATCAGATTTGCTCCCCGTCTGAAGACGAAGGGTCTGTCTGAAGACGATGCTGTGTCTGGTGTGGATGCGGATACGTTACCGGATCAGATTTGGGTACCGGCCCGGCACTGTGACAGGGTTGGCACATCGGGCTCAGGGGAACTGGGCTGCTGCCTCACCGATCTGGCAGGACGCCCAAGGCGGTAACCGGATTGATGTGAGTCCATACCATCGGGAATAAAGCAGAAACAAAGCAGAAGCAAAAAAAAGAGATCTGACAGACGCCAGATCTCCTCTTTTTTTATCTTAACTTAACCCTAGGATAAACTGGTTTTTAACTGATCATCTTCCAGATCAGTTGGCCTTCTGCACGGAAGTGCCGGGTCTGATGAAGAAGGCGAAAATCAGGATGAGTGCACCTAATAAGGGGATCAGGTACAGCAGCTGCAGCCAGCCGGACTTGCCAATGTCATGAAGTCTTCTGGCACCCACTGCCAGGGAGGGGATCAGGACAGCCAGGTTCAGGATGGCACATGCAGGGTGAACATTGCCGGCGAGATAGTTCACAACAAGGGAGAAGATCCAGGTTGCCAGGAAGAACCACCAGAATTCAGATCTGGAGGCGGTACCCTCGAAAGTGGCATATTTCTGCACCAGGCAGGTCTTAACAGCGGTAACAAAATCCATTTTATTCCTCTTATGTTTGGATTGTTGAAGTTCAGCATTGTGCGCCGGCGGGTCTTAAGACCGTACCGCCGCAGCAGACTTGTACCGGGCTGTGCTCCCTCACCTGTCAGGATCTTCCCGGTGTCTCTCATCAGTCTATGTGTGAATTATATCACATTTACCGGTCATGCCAAATTCTGCTGTTCATAAGTCTCTGATTTTTCCCAGATCTCCCGGCAGATCCCCCGGTGGGGCCCGAGGGATCCTGAAAGATCCTTAGCACTCCTCCTCCTCCCGACCCCTGAGTTCTTACAGTCGCAGAGCCATGCTCCCGCCCTCCCAGCCCTCAATTTCACCCGTTTCCGGCTATTTCCGGGGGATTTTCGCGATCATTTGATCTTTCCATCTGCTACAATTGAGCCCGAGGGCACCTGGACCTGGGCTCTTCTGAGTCCTCCGGGTTCCCGGATCGCCTCTGTTCCGGTGTGGCAGCATGCTCCCGGGGCAGGAGAAGTGAGTACGGTAAAAATAATGGTGTTTTAATCTATGAGACTATCCAAGATCGCAGTTCTGGTGGCTTCGGCCATGGCCGCGCAGCAGGCGTCAGCCGCCCTTGATATTTCCAGGGTCACTGAGGAGAATGCCGGCGGATCCTCCACCGCATGCCTTATCATGTCGGAGAGTATGAAGGCTGATCCCAAGGCACTGGAGCCTGCCATCTCCGTGCAGAACCTGGCCACCGGCAAGGCCCAGCCTGTGAGCCTTCTGGTCAATGAGCGGGCTCTGTGCCTCTCAGGCCTGGAGTTCGGCACCAAATACAAAGTCACCCTGAAGCAGGGTCTTGCCGCCGCCTCCGGCGCCAAGCTCGCCGCTGACAAGTCCGTGGAGTTCACCACCGTCGATCACCAGGGCAACGTGAGTTTTGCCTCGGGCAACCTCATCTCCCTGGCCTCCCCGGAGAAGAAGGTGGCCGTGGAGTCCATCAATCTTAAAAAGTTCCGGCTGAATGTGTTCCGCCTGTCCACCGCCGATCCCGCCCGGGATTTCAGTGACATCTATTCCAATGAGAGCTACCACTGGAGCGTGATGACATCCGTGAGGCAGTACGGCACCTTCCTGGGCAGCAAGGACTACAGCGTTGACGGCGTCCCCAACCAGAAGACCGTCTCCCTCATCGATCTGAAGGACTTTGACGACAATCTGGGGGCCGGGATCTACACCCTGATCCTCACCGACACCGATTCTGACAAGTGCGATGCCAGCCTCTCCTGCGTGAGCACTTTGGGGGACAATGAGAATGCGCTCCTCCTGAAGAAGAACATCGTCATCTCCGATCTGGGCGTGACCACCTATCAGAAGGACGCCGGCATCGATCTGGCTGTCCGCTCCCTGACCTCCGCCGCTCCGGTGTCCGGCGCCAAGGCCACATTGATCAGCGCCAGCGGCGACGTGCTGCGCACTGTGACCACTGACAGCAACGGCTATGCCCGCTTCTCCCGGGAGGATATCGCCGGCACCTACGGCCGGCGCCCGGTTGTGATCAACGTGGTCAAGGGCGGGGACTTCTACTCCCAGGATCTCCGGGGCATGTCCCTGAGCATTGACATGGCCTCTGCTGACACCCCGGCCATGGATCTGAAGAACGACTTCAACGTCTTTGCCTACACCAACCGCACCCTGGTGCGCCCTGGTGAGAAGGTGCGCTTCTCGGCCATTGTCCGGGACGGCAAGCTCAATGCCGCCGACGTGAAAGCACTGAAGGTCATGGTCTACCGCCCTGACGGCGTCCTCTACCGGGAGGCCACCCTGTCCAATCCCAAGACCGGCGCCTTCGAGTACGAGTTCAAGTTTGACGAGAATGCCGCCTTCGGCAGCTGGCAGTTCAAGGTGGGCTTTGACAGCAAGAAGATCCTGGCCACCTCTGATGTCACCGTGGACGCCTTTGTCCCCTCCAGCATCAAGGCCAAGCTCTCCGCCTCCTCCGACCGGGTGACCGCCCAGGACACCCTGAACGTCACCACCCGCTTCATTTATGATGCCCCTGCCCCGGAGATCGCCGTGTCCGGCTACATGAACCTGCGCCCGGCTGAGCATCCCGTGGAGAAATACCAGGACTATGACTTCGGCAGCAGCGACGGCGAGCAGTTCTACATGAATGTGGAGTCCGGGATCACCGACAAGACCGGCGTCCTGCGGATCCCCCTGGACGAGATGGCCCAGCATGAACTGAACCGGCCTTACCAGATCGATCTGCGGCTGGACGTCACGGATCCCAACGCCAAGGTCCTCTCCTATGCCAAGACCTTCCCGGTGCTGTTCTCCGGCAATCTCGTGGGTGTGAAGAAGGACTTCAGCAAGGAGAACCCCTATGAGACCGACTTCGGGGTGATCCTGGCCGATCAGACCGGCGCCCTCCACGGGGGCGAGGTGAACTACAGCATCTACCGCCGCCACATCTCCTACCAGTATGTGATGCGGGAGGGCTCCTGGCAGTTTGTCCGCAATGAATACAAGACCCCGGTGACCGCCGGCAAGATCAAGGTGGGACCTGACACCAACGCCCGCCTGCGCCAGGTCCTCCAGGACGGCTCCTATGTGGCGGAATTCACCAGTGGCAATGTCACTTCCACCTCTTATTTCTATGTGGGCTTTGCAGATCTGGAGCCCAACCGCCCGGATCGCTTCCAGCTGTTTGCCGATCGGGAGATCTACCGTCCCGGGGACACTGCCACCTTGGAGTTTGACAGCTTCTTTGACGGCTATGCGGATCTCATGCTTGACGGGATCAGCGGCACGCCCCTGAGCCACCACAAGATCTCCAAGGGCCACAACAAGATTCCCGTGAAGATCGGACCGGAGTTCAACCGGGGAGCTTATGCGGTGCTTTCCCTCTATTCCCCTGCCGGGGGACCCCTGGGTGCCCAGAGGGCCATCGGTGTGGTTTACCTTGATCGGGACAGCAGTGACCGGACCCTGAAGATCACCGCCGATCTGCCCAAGTCCGTGAAGCCCAACAGCGGCGTGGATTTGACCCTGAAAGTGGACGGCGCCACCGACGGTACCTATGTCACCGCCGCCCTGGTGGACGAGGGGATCCTGAGCATCAACCGTCAGAAGTCCCCCGCTCCGGACAAGGCCTTCTTCGGCCGCTACGCCTTCTCCACCTACATCTATGACGCCTACGGCCACATCATGCGCAACGCTGATGTGAAGAAGCAGGGCTATGGCGGCGATGATGAGGATGTGAACGGCGCAGGTCCGGTGCTGAACAGCATCACCCGGAACCTGATGTCCTACTACACCCCCTTCATTCCCGTGAAGGACGGCAAGGCATCCCTCCACTTCGATCTTAATGACGTCTCCACCACCGCCCGGCTCATGGTCACCGCCTGGTCTCCGGATCGGGTGGGCTCCTACAGTGCCCAGATCCCGGTGAAGGACGTGGCTGTGACCCGGCTGAACGCTCCTCACTATCTCCATGCCGGGGATATCATCCAGTCCGGAGTTTCGGTGAATAACCTCACCGGCAGCAGCGGCGACTTCACCTTCACCGTCTCCTGCCGGGGCTCTGTGAAATGTGAGCGCAAGGGCACCATTTCCGCCGCCAACGGCGAGGTGGCCTCCGAGCCTCTGAACATCTCCACCAAGGGCGAGGGTGACGGCTTTGTGGACATTGAGGTCAAGGGACCGGGCTATGCCTACAAGACCACCCGGGAGGTGGAGTCGGTGACCCGCTACTCCCGGATGAGCGAAAGCCGCATTGTCCTGCTGAACCCCGGGGAGTCCAAGGCCGTGTCCTTTGTCAACTCCTTTGAGGATCAGTCCAAGGTCACTGCCCGCTTCGGCAGCATCCCCCTGGCTGACACCGACGCCATGCTTAACGAGGTGCTGAAGGACGACGCCTCCGGAGTCTTTGATGAGATCTCCAACGGCCTCCTGATCCTGGACTGCCTGCCTGCCCTGGAGAAGGCCGGGGATCGCCAGCGCCTCCAGAAGGCCACCTCCCTTCTGGGCAAGTATGTGGCTGCGGTGCAGAACCGCTACAGCTACGGCTACATGAACACCTCCTTCTCTGACAGCGTGTCTTCGGACTACGCCCTGATCTACGGAACCATGTTCCTCTATCAGGCTGACAAGGCGGGCTTCAACGTGAGCCATCAGCTGCTGCAGTCCATGAAGAACAGCACCTCTGATCGCCGGGGCAACTCCAACGCCCTGATCTCCTCCATGGCCCTGTATGCCCTGGCCAAGATGGGAACCAATGTCCACACCGAGGCGGTGTATATCTTTGACAAGATCCTCAACGCCAATGTGGTGGCCCCCATGGAGAGCATGAGCTACTTTGCCCAGATCTTCGGCCTGTACGGGGATGCCCGCCGGCAGCAGGAGGCCTTGCAGTACGGTGTGGAGCTGATTGTGGATCTCCAGCAGAAGACCCAGGTGAACCCCGCCAACTTCACCTACAGTCAGATTGCTGACAAGTTCTCCATCTACCTGCAGTTCTTCCCCGCCGGTGTCAACACCCTGACCCACGACGTGCTGTCCCTGATCCGGGCTGCCATGTATGCGGATCAGTCCCAGGCCATGGAGAAGTACTATGAGTTCCTGAACATGGACACTTACCTGTCACCTGCCAGCCGCTACCTGCTGGTGAACATGGCCGCCAACTTCAAGTCCGGCGGCGGCAGTGCTGAGTACTCCACCAAGGGCGGCAAGGTCACGGTGAAGAACCCCTCCAACTCCCGGATGGTGGCCACTGTGTCCGTGGCCGGGAATGTCACGGCCAAGACCGCCGGGGACGGCTATGCCACGGTCACCCAGAGGTACTATGATCGCCGGGGTAACCCCATGAAGGCTCCCTTCAGGATCGCCGTCAATGACGATGTCTTGGTGGTGAACACCGTGGAGTTCAAGACCCCCTATGTGGGCAACATCACTCTGGAGCACAAGGTCCCGGCCAACACGCTGTTTGTCTCGGGCCTGGACAAGAACGAAATGAAGAAGCAGTATCCCAAACTGGCCAACGACACCTTCGGGTATCCCACAGTGACCAAGGGTGACACCGCCTTCAACATTTCCAACTATGTCAACGGCAAGTTCTTCTCCTATGCCTATGTCCTCAAGGGCGCCTATCCCGGAGTCTCGGTTCCGGTGATGGGCACTCTGAAGATCAACAAGGTGCAGAACAGGATGTTCAACTTCTACGATCCTGCCGCCGTCTTCAATGTGAAGTGATGACATGCGCCTGCTGATGATCTCAGCAGCACTGGGAGCGATCGCAGCCGCGGCTGCGGTCGCTTTTTGCCATGTCTGCATTGAGGAAATCGATTTCACGCCCCTGGAGCAGCGCTCCAGGGTTCTTTATGCCGCAGACGGATCTGTGGCAGCCTACACTCTTTCCGGGGACACTGAGTCCTACCGTTTTTACACCCAGATCCACGAGGTCAGCCCCCTTTACCTCAGGATGCTCCTGGCCAGCGAGGATCGGAACTTTTTCTCCCACCCGGGGGTGGACTTTCCCGCCCTGATCCGGGCCGCCTTCACCAATGTCCGCAGCGGCCGCATCTCCTCCGGGGGATCCACCATCGCCATGCAGGTTGCCAAGCGCCTTACCGGCCATGAGCGCACTTATCTCAACAAGCTGAAGGAGGTGGTCCAGGCCATCTATCTGACCCGGAAGTACGGCCGGCGCCAGATCCTGGAGTGGTACCTGACTCTGGCCCCCTTTGGCAGCAATATTGAGGGGGTCAAGGCCGCCTCCCTGAAATGGTTCAGCCATCTGCCATCAACCCTGTCACCTTCGGAGGCGGCATTGCTTACGGCACTGCCCCGGGCCCCGGAGATCATCCGCCCGGATCGGAATGTCCGATCGGCGGTGTTCTACAAAAACGAGGTGCTCCGGCTGTCCCATGAAAAGAATGTCATCAGTTATGACGTGTGGCAGTCCTCCCTGGGGGATGAACTGCCGGATCACACCTTTGTCATCGGCCAGAGCGCCCTGAGCTGCCTTGGGGAGTTTGCGGACGCGGCGGTGACTCCCGGAGGCCTCGCCTTTCCTGCCCGGGAGCCGGGACGTCTGCTCCGTCCCACAGGACGGGACGGGGACACCCGGCAGATCCCGGTTTCCAATCCGAACCCTGAGCCGGATCAGGAGCAGGATCAGGATCAGGAGCAAAGGAGCAGGAATGGGGCTCCCGGCGCTGACCTTAAGGGCGGCTCTGTCCCAGGTGCAGCCGGGACTGACGCTATTGAAGCCGGAACAGAAACCCGGACTGCTGCCGGTGTTGCTGATGGAGCTGAAGTCCAGGCTGTTACCACAGATCTAGCCGGGACTGATGCCGGAACCGGTGCCGGGGCTGACGCTGACGCCGGAACTGAAACCCGGACTGTTGCCGGTGCTGCTGATGGAACTGAGGTTCTGTTTGTTACCGCAGATGAAACCGCATCTGTTGCCGGGACTGTTGCCGGTGCTGGTGCAGACGCTGACTCTGGAACGGAAACCCGGGCTGACGCCGGAACTGAAAACCTGACTGACACTGGAGAAGTCCATGTTGCCCGCCCCGAACCCGCCATGGATCCGGCCGCTGCTGTTTCTGTTGCCGATCCGGCAACCGGCTCCGGTGATGGCTCTGGTGATGCCTCTTCCGGCGGATCTCCCGATCCTATTGGTGATGACGCGGTGACCCAGGCTCCGGATCAGCCGGAGCAGCCCCTGAGGCTCACCCGCCGGGTGATCCGGGGCGAGCATGGACTGGAGTTTCTGGAAGGGCCGGATGAAGGCAGAGACGGCCCCCGGGAAGGAGAAGGAGACGGAGCCGGTGTCCGGGATACGTCCCGTGCCTCCGGCCGGTGCGCTTCCCCGTCCGCCTCATCTTCATCCTGTGAGCCAGTCTCCGGAGGAAGTGCTGAAGCCCTGCTTTCCCGGGACTCCGTCCGGGATATCCGCACCCATCTGGATCCTTATATTCAGAGCGTGCTGCTCCAGGAGGCGGAGCTGTTCCGGCAGATGCACAGTGACGGCGCGGTGCTGTCGGCGGTGGTGCTGGATGATGTCACCCACCAGGTGGTGGGGATCCTGGGATCCTCCGATCTGGCGGTGTCCCAGATGTGTCTGCCCTTCTCCCTGCGCTCCCCGGGCTCGGCCCTGAAGCCCTTTGTCTATGCCCTGGCCTTTGAGGAGCACCGGCTCCATCCCCGGACGGTTCTCCATGACAATTTCAAACTTTACGGGGAATGGGCGCCCTCCAACTTCACCCGGACCTTCTCCGGCCGGGTCACTGCCGCCTCAGCCCTGGTGCGCTCCCTTAACCTCCCGGCCCTGGAGACCTTGCGGCTTATCGGTCCGGAGCGCTTTGTCTCCTTTATCAACCGCCATGGGAAACGACTGTTTGTCCGGGACGGGGTGGCAGATCTCTCGGTGATCCTGGGCAGCGGCGTGATCCGCCTGACTGATCTCACAGAGCTCTACTCCATGCTCAATGAGGATGGCACACTGTTTGACTATCAGCTGGTGGGCAGTGCCTTCGGTGGTATCGGGCCCATCTATGACCGGGACGCCCGGAGCCGGGAGGGTGTTCACCGGGATGTTTCCGGGGATGGTGACCGTGCGGCTCCTGGGCTTTCCCGCCCTGACGTGGGCGGCCTGTCTTCCGGGAGGGAGCCTGTGAACCTGAATGATGATCTCCTGGAAAAGGCCCTTCAGATCTGCAGCGGTGCCTTTGATGATGCCTCATGCCTGGTGGCCGTGGCGACGGGGCACTGCGATGGGGAGATGGAGATCGGTGTCTCCGGGGAAAAACCTCGCGGCACTGATACTGGCACTGCTGCGGACAGCGTTCCTGATCCCGGGCAGATCCGGCATTGCCGTCTGTCCCACGCCGGCGGTGGATCTGCCGGGGGCAAGGCTTATGCCTCTGCCGGGAGTGCCCAGGGTGGCGCCTCTTCTGCCGAGGAGCAGGAGATCATGCGCCGGCGGCTCAGCCGGGAGACAGTCACCTACCGGGCCGGGGACTACCGGCACGATCACAGTGCCTTCACAGCAGATCCTGGCAGTTCCGGGCCGGCTGCTAGATCCGGAGGTGCTGAAACCGGATCGGATAACGGCGCCGGACATGGTGCTGGAGCAGAAGCTGGACGGGACAACGGATCCGGAGGTGGATCCTGGCCCGGAAACGGTGCCCGTGCAGGTTCTGGCTCTGTCGCTGCTGCTGCCAGATCCGGCACTCCCTTCCTTCATGCGGACTCCGCCCGGGCGGTGTTTGAGATCCTGAAGCACACTGCCCGTCCCTGGAACGCCCCGGGAATGAAGGAGGTGTCCTACAAGACCGGAACCTCCAGCCGTTTCACCGACGCATTGTCCGTGGGCAGTTTCCAGGGGTACACCGTGGGGGTGGCTGTCCGGGTGCCGGACAACCGGAGCCTTAATTACAAATACTCCGGTCACCGGGATGCCGCTCCCCATCTGTTCGGGATCCTGGGGCGGCTTAAGAGCCGGGATTTTCCCAAGCCGGAGATTGTCAGCGAGCTTCTCCGGAGCAATATCCCCGAGGCTCTCCGGGAGAACCTGGAAAATGCCTCCGAGGTTGACCGCCATGCCATTCACATTGTGTTCCCCGCTCCGGGTGCGGAGGTGCTGCCGGATTTCAACGGCAACATCTTCATCAAACACACCGGCGGCCGGGGCCGGATCTACATGGTGGCCGGGGGCGTCCAGACGGAGGAACTGATCTTCCATCCTGAGACCGGGGGCACTCATACGGTGATCCTGCTGGATGAGCATGGCCATTCGGATTCCGTGACCTTCAGCGTCACTTTGGGGGAGGACCAATGATCACTGAAATGCTGGCCGCCGGGGCCGGAAGCTTTCTGGGGGGATCTGCCCGCTATCTCATCTCCGTCCTGCTGAAAAATGCCTCCCAGGGCTTTCCCCTGGCCACATTGCTGGTGAACCTGGCAGGATCCTTCATCATTGGCCTTGCCTGGGGCTGGGCCGCCCGTCCCGGAGGCATGTCCCCGGTGCTGAATGTGTTCCTCACCGCCGGGATCTGCGGCGGGTTCACCACCTTCTCCACCTTCTCCCGGGAGAATTTGCTCCTGCTGCAGCAGGGGAACTGGGGCCTGGCGCTCCTTTATGTCCTGATCTCACTTCTGGGAGGTCTCGCGGCGGTGGCCGGGGGCTATGCCCTGGCCCGGTGAGATCTGCAAAGCCAGGCCTGTTGCAGCCGGAGGATCGGGTGGCAGGAGATGTTCAGCGTGCTGCCGTATGATCTGGCTGGGAGCCGCTGCCTGCTGATCCCTGGCCTGCCAGATGTGACAGGTGTTGTGAATTAGGGTGATCAGATCATGGCAGCGTCGACAGGGGCCCCGGTTATCAATATCATGATCAGCGCCGGATCCCGCAGACAGGTTGGGGGATCCAGGATGGCCTTCCTGCTAATGCCGGTTCCCGGGAAGCAGAAACCCGTGACAGCAAGCCATGCGCCTGATCGCCGGGCACCGGCGTGGCGCATCCGGCAGAAAGGCATCAGTCAATAACCATAACTCTCAGCGTGTCCAACGCAATGAACGGAGACCAGCATATGAGCAGCAAAATCCATCTTCTGGCGCTATCTCTGATCCTGGGGGCGTCCTCCTGCCTTGTTCCGCTGCCGGCCTGTGCTGAGAATGCACCCTTTGCCGACGTGGACAAGGCCAACTATTTCCTGAAGGAATTCGAGAAGGAGGTTGAGCGGGCCCGGGGTGCCAGCAACACCCGCTTCTTCAACAAGAAGGACGCCCTCACCCGGATCCGGGATCTGAACGAGAAATACCCGGACGATCCCCGGGTGCAGGAGCTGATGAGGCGGGCTTCCGTTGCGGTCCAGAAGAGCATGGGCGACTTTAGGGAGATCACCCCTGAGATGCTGGCCTACAAGACCAATGAGGCTGAGCTGCGGAGCCGCCTGCAGTCCCTGAACCAGAATGAGTGGCAGAAGCAGCTGAAGGAGCATGATCTGCTGGCCAGGGTTTTTCCTGCTGCGGTGGGTGATGATACCAAAGCGGAGGATTATCTGGACAAATATGTGGTTCTGGAAAATGTTCAGTATCCGGCCAATATGTTCGTGGGTGGCAGCGGTGAATACCTTTATGTGGGCAAGCCCTCCGTCGGCTATTATTTCATCTCCATGGACGGCCGTAACTGGGCCGGGGCCTATGAGGCAGTAAGACGCTACCGCAGTCTGGTGGACGCCACCCTTGGGGACAATATCGACTTCACCGTGCTGGGCAGAATTGACGGGATGGTGCGGGAGTCACCGGATCCCTCCAAGGAAAAGACCTCGCCCTATTACTGGGGCTGGATCGTTCAGCCGGTCATGCTCTATGCCGGTGACCGGGTGCTGGCGGTCTATGACAAGGATCATGAGAAATCGGGCTATTTCATCGGCGAGGAGCTGGTGGACAAGATCAAGGATTCCTGGTACACGGTCAAATCAGTCCCCGCCAATGTGGATCCCAAAAAGCTGATGGAGATCTTCGCCACCGCCATCAAGGAGAAAAACTACAATCTCTATATGGACTGCATTGCCCCGGAAAGAAGGAAGACCGACGTTGGCACCTCCCTCCTGCGATACCACTGGGATCTGCACCAGTACCGCTTTGCCGACGAATATGTGCATGTAGAGTTTGACGATCCGGTGATCACTGTGCTGAAAGGTTTTGATGACAGCAACGATCTGGACAACTATTTTCTGAATGAGGGCCAGAAGGAGCAGCTTACCAAAATGGGCGGGGAAAAAGAGGAAATGGCCATTGTTATCAGCAGAGCCTATGACAAGAACGGCAAGCAGGTAGGCTCGGAAAACCGTCATGAGCTGCGGCGCAAAGGCAGCGGCAGATGGTACATCAACACTTATGACGTCCGCTTCTGAGAGGAGAGCAAAATGAAAATTACCGGAAGTCTGAAAGCCGCTGGGATATCTGCCCTGCTTCTCCTGGGACTGTCATCTTCTGCCTGGGCCGCACCAGGGGGCGGGAAAGATGATCAGAATGCAGCGCCGGTGAATGCCCGAATATATGCCATGGAAAGATCCAAGGAGTATTTTGCCGCCTTTGACAGTGCGTACAACTGTGTCACCAAGCATCTGCTCAAGGAAGGAGAAGATGAGAAACAATTCGACAAGTTCATCAAAATGAAGGACTGCAAGCCCCAGGTTGAGACCTTCATCAACACCCGGTTCAGCCTGGTGGACGGACCCAAACTGCTTTTCGGCAATGAGCAGGAAGAGAAGACCATTATGGCCAATGCTGCCCTGATCTCCAGTTATCATCTTAAACTGACCGGCTTTTTCAAGCAGCTGATGTACGCCACCGGAAACGATGGCATGGAGGGCAAGATCGTCATCTACGCAGCGGACATGGACCGGTGGTTCAAAAAATACCATGACGGGGACATGGCGGCGATGCAAGATATCGATCATCAGATTGACGTGTATTACCAAGCTAAACAGAGGTGCAAAATTGCCTCAGATCACATTGAGTGCCCGAAGGATGCCTACAGACAGATGGGCAAGGCTCTGAATAAGCTCAGTGTCTACTTTGAATTCCTGGTAAAGTCCACTGCCCTCAGGATCACTGCAAAAGGTATCTTTCTTTATGATCTGAACCAGCGTTCCCGGAACTATGTCAACCACCATGGCGACTTTGTCCGCATTATAGATTCTGCCCGTAACAACTTCAAAAAGCGGGGGCAGGAACTCCTGGGGGAAAAAGGAGCTGATCTGTTTTACCAGATCCCCAAGGACTCACCTTTTCTGAAAGACACAGCCAAGTTCCCCCTGAAGGTGAACACCCTGGTCAGCAGCTGCAACTATACCTTTGAGCTCCTGCACAAATATATGGTTGCAATGAAAGACGGACCTATTGGGAAGTTCCTGTCTCAGAAGGAACTGGAGGAAAAAACCAAAATGATTGCCTTTGACACGGATGACAGATTCACACGAACCGTTCGTTTCTCCCTTCTCCAGCACCTGCTGAACACCAAGGACGAGAAAGGAAATCCCGTGGTTCATGATGTCAAGTCCGGCAACCGGTTTGTTGAGTGGGGCAACTGATCTTCATCTGATGACAGTTCTTCACTGTCCACAGCTGTAACCGCTGGTTTCAGTCTGGGCGGTGTTGCTCAGGCTGAGTTCACTGAAGTCCGGATCTGGTTTCTGCATTTGCATCCGCCCTCTCTGTTGGCGGCTTGCAGATCCAGAATAACTGATCTGGACGGCAGACGGCAGACAGCAGATGCTGTTCTCTCTCGTCGGATCATCCCCCCAAGAGTTACTAACAGAAGCGTATAGAAGTAAGGACGGATAATGTTCTGTAGCAAATGCGGAAAAGAAATAGCTGACGGCTCCGTTTACTGCAGTTTCTGCGGGGCAAAAATTATCCGTGCAGGCAGCAGGGCTGGCAGAAGAATTGTCACAGTTGGAGCAGTTATAGGTCTGCTTGCAGGTATAAGGTCTGAAATGATTTTTAGACCCCCTAAGCCTCTTGGCACTTAAGCATATTCCATGGGAGGAGGCCGTCAAGGATTTCGTCGGGGATACAGTGGGATTTGTATCCGATGACAGAGCCCCGATCG
>ERZ842401.5128-NODE-5128-length-14717-cov-5.633201_pt1 | contig 14717 bp, 12 predicted proteins | sample MGYA00521270_ERZ842401 | MGnify/ENA primary metagenome ERZ842401 (study PRJEB31892, sample SAMEA3878208) | bioreactor metagenome | biome: Moose rumen | place: Sweden | collected 2011-10 | study: EMG produced TPA metagenomics assembly of the PRJEB12797 data set...
CGCGACCCCAACCTTGGCAAGGTTGTGCTCTACCAACTGAGCTATTTCCGCATTTGGGACTGCAAATATAGTAATCTTTATCTGTTCTGCAAAAAATTTTTTCATCGCTGAGAAATAAGGAACAGATTCTTAACTTTGGGGTATGAAAAGTACATTTCCCTATCGCATCTTATGCATCTGCGCCGCCCTGAGCCTTTCCTGCGGCATTGCATTTTCCCAGCAGAACAACAGAAGCAAAGTATTCAACCCCCTGACAGACAAGGTTGAAGTGAACCATGAATTCCGCGGAGTCTGGCTTACCACGGTAAGAGGCTCGGACTGGCCGAGAAAAATCCATGTCAACCTTTCAAGGCTGAAAGGAGAATCGCGCCAGGAACAGAAACAGAGGATAGAACGGCAGAGAGATTCGCAGAAGAGAGCCCTCGTGGATGTCATTACAAAGATCAAAGAAACCGGAAGCAATGTTGTAATAATGCAACTGTGCTGCAATTCAGAAACCTACTACAAGTCAAAGATTCTTCCATGGGACCACAACCTCACCGGCGTTCAGGGAGAGGACCCCGGCTATGACCCGCTGAAGCTTGCCATAGAAACGGCCCACGGTCTGGGAATGCAGATTCATGGATGGTTCAACCCCATGAGGGTGGGCAGCGTTGACAGCAAAAGGGTTAAGAAGCACCCATGTTACAAACACCCGGACCGTGTAATAACTTACGGAAAGACAATGTACTGGAACCCGGGTAACCCGGAAGTTATACAGTATCTGTATGACCTTATCTATGAGGTTATGAGCAACTATGACCTGGACGGGGCTCACATAGACGACTTTTTCTATCCGGACGGGCTGAGAGAAAAACTTGAACTGCTGCCAAAACTCAGAGACAGCCTGAAGACCCTTACAGACAAAGACCAGATTGCCGCACTCAAAAAGACCATAAACAGCCTCAGCGATAACCGCAAGTGGAACGACGAGGCCTGGTACAATAAATACGGCAACGGAAAGGAGCTTGGCCGCTGGAGAGAAGAGAATGTGAACAAGATAGTTGCAGCAATGCACAAAGCCGTGCATGATGCCAAGCCCGATGCAGTCTTTGGAGTGTCTCCGGGCGGAAGGCTGGTAAATACCCAGAAACTCTATGCCGATCCTCAGTACTGGATTGCAGAAGGCAGCATAGACTACCTTGCACCCCAAATCTACTGGCAGCACGGCCACCGGATTGCGGATTTTAAAAAGGTGCTGGACAGTTGGGAACCTATAATGAAGGGAGTGCCGTGCCTGCCCGGACTGGCAGCATACCGCTACAAAGAAAAAGGCTTTGACACAATGGACGAATACAGCGTTCAGGTTGAGGAATGCCGGCAGGCAGACTATGTTCAGGGCAATATCTGGTTTACCGCACACAGTCTGTTCCGTCCTGATTTCATGGAACATCTTAAAGGAAAGATTTACCCCTATCCGAGCCTTGTTCCAAAACTTGGAACATCTTCGGACGTCACCCCCGCAGCCGTAACCCTGACATGCAGCAACTCCGTACTCAAATGGGAAAAATCGGCCTCGGCAAAAAGCTATGCCATCTATAAGCTCTACATCAGCGGATATTCGCCGGACGGGTTCTCCGCCATCTGGCAGGGAGGGCTTGTAGGCCAGACCGCAGACACCGAATTTGCAGTGCAGGACAAGGCCGAGAACTATGTTGTAGTAGCCCTCAACGGCAAGGAAAAATCACATCCGAGCAACGTGGTATTTGTACGCTGACAAAAGTTGGACTAAAGTACGCTCTTGAACTCTTTGAGGAAGCGGACGTCGTTCTCAAAATAGTGACGCAGGTCGTTGACCATCCATTTCAGCATGGCTATGCGCTCTATGCCCATACCGAATGCAAATCCGGTGTATTTTGTACTGTCTATACCGCTGGCTTCCAGAACATTTGGATCTACCATTCCGGCACCCATGATTTCCAGCCAACCGGTTCCCTTACAGATGTTGCAGCCCTTGCCTCCGCAGATGTTGCAGCTTATGTCCACCTCTGTGCTGGGCTCCGTAAACGGAAAGTAAGACGGCCTCATGCGGATCTGGGTCTGAGGCCCGAACATCTCCTGAACAAAAAGCAATATAGACTGTTTGAGGTCTGCAAAACTTACTCCCTCATCTATGTACAGCCCCTCCACCTGATGGAAGATACAGTGGGCGCGGGCGCTTATGGCCTCGTTGCGGAACACCCTTCCCGGGCATACAACCCTGATAGGAGGCTGCTGGCGCTCCATAGTCCTGACCTGAACACTTGAGGTATGGGTTCTCAGGAGTATGGGATCGTCGCCTTCCGGATTGATAAAGAAAGTGTCCTGCATATCTCTTGCCGGATGCTCCGGAGGAAAGTTGAGGGCGGAGAACACATGCCAGTCGTCCTCAATCTCAGGACCTTCAGCCACGGCAAAGCCGAACTTTGAAAATATGCTCAGGATTTCTTCCCTTACCAGCGATATCGGATGCCTGGTTCCAAGTTCAAAGGCATAACCCGGCTTTGTAAAGTCTGTTTTGGTATCGGTTTCCAGAACATCGGCAAAGGATTCCCTAAGAGATTCTATCTTCTCGGCGGCCTTGGTCTTAAGTTCATTCAGATGCCGTCCGAACTCTCTTTTTAGTTCCGGCTGAATGGAACGGAATTCGTCAAACAGACGGGTAATCTCGCCCTTCTTTCCAAGAAGTTTAACTCTCAAATCCTCAACATCCTGAAGTTTTTCAGCACGGAACTGCTCTATCCTGTCAAGCAGATTTTCAATATCTTTCCTATCCATTTCGTTTCTTTTTATCGGGGAGCAAATATACTGTTTTTATCGCGATAAGGATTATACATCGTCTCTTGTTACCGGCATTGTCATACACCTTGCTCCGCCACCGCCTCTTGGAAGCTCGCTGCCCTCTATGGTGATGACGCACCTCTTTTCCTTTTCCAGATTTACCTTACCTTCTATCACATCGTCCGCCGTTACAATGTTGAATCCGGCCTTATTCAGAGCATTCAGAGTGTGTACGTTACGCGCATAGGACAATATCTTTCCGGGGGCTATGGCAAAACTGTTGGCTCCGCTGTGCCATTGCTCGCGGTCGGCATTCCACTCGTCCTCATCTCCTCCGCAGAGCACAGGTTCCAGATCCTTGCCCAGCCTCTTCAGCGTAGAAAGCACATTCTGTTCGTCCCTGATTTTCTTTACCTTTCCGCCTTCTATGGTGATATGTACCGTACGGTACTGGTTGTCGTCCAGAATCAGCGGCTCGTAAATGAGGCACGCATCGCGGTCTATCATGGTAAATACCATGTCCATGTGGATGAAACTCTCTATATCGTCCGGCAGCTGCTGCACTATTATGTGCTTCTGCTCGCCGTCCGGGTCCTGACAGAATCGCTGGATGAGTTTGTCTATGCCCTGCGATGTTGTCCTGAGGCCATTGCCCACAAGCAGTATGTTCTTGTCTATGACCAGAATATCGCCGCCTTCAACGCTTACGTTATTCTTAATTCCGCTGCCTGCAATTCCGCCTTCTCCGGCCCTCTCCTTGGAAAATTCGTTGGCGTCTATGATAGAGCAGTCGAACAGCCTGGGGTTGGAGAATATGGCTTCCATTATCAGCGATTCCCTCACCCTGACCTTGTTTGCCATTTTGCAGATGAGCACATCCTCGCCTATGGAGGCAGATGCATCTCGAGTAAAATAGAAATTGTACAGCGGACTCAGAGCGTAATATTCATCTTTCAGGAACGCCGTAAGCGTATCTATCTTTGCCGGAAGGCCCTCCATCAGGAGCTTTGCCAGTTTTCTGGTAGGAGTCTGCCGCAGAAGGTCAAAATATTCGGGAACGTTTTCTATGGTGCAGATTCTCTTCAGAAGCATTCCGCGGTCTCCAGGGTCGTCCAATACAACTTCCAGCAAATCAGACACCTGATATGTCTTTGTCCATTTTTCCAGCACGCCTCTCAACTGCGCATATTCCTTCTGAGCTATGGAAAGATTGAGTATATCGCTGTAAAGAGCCCGCTGAGCTATCCGTGGAGTCATGTTCTCCACTTCATCTCCGGGAGTGTGGAGGATTACACCCCTAAGCCTCCCTATTTCGCTGTGTACCTTTACTTTAATTGGTTCCATATAATAATTTTACAAGAATTCACCTAAGTTGCCGATGGCCAGGTCTGCCGTTATAGCCTTAATTTGTTTTTCGTCTCTGGGGCATACCAGAAGAACATCCGGAGTGTTTATCACTATAAAGTTCTCCAGCCCCTTGATTACCATCAGCTTATCCGGAGCGCTGGATACTACTATGCTGTTTTTTACATCGCTGAGCATCTTCTTTCCGGCATTTACAAGATTGCCGGAAGAATCCTTTTTGCCAAGGGCATAGAGGCTCTCCCAGGTTCCGAGGTCGCTCCAGCCGAAAGAAGCCTCAAACACACGGCAGCGCAAGGTCTTTTCCATTACCCCGTAATCTATTGAAACAGAAGCGCATCCCTCATAAATTTCATCAACTTTCTGCTGCTCTTTTTCTGTATAGTAATACTCAGCGATATCCGCAAAGGACGCTGCAATGTCCGGAAGATAAGCCTCGAGTTCGGCCTTTATGGTCCTGAGGTTCCATACGAATATGCCTGAGTTCCATAAAAACTCCCCGCTGCTGTAGAGTACCTTTGCCATTTCCAAATCGGGTTTTTCCGTAAATGTCTTGACCTGATAAGAGGCATGGCCTCCGACTATTTCGGCCGTTGCCTTGTTGGCCTGGATGTAGCCGTACTGAGTTTCGGGGCGCGTGGGCTTTATGCCCAGCGTAAACAGACAGTCTGAATTGCAGGCATGGTTCAGCACCGTTTCCGTGGTTTCTAAAAATACATCCTCGTTGAGAATCAGATGATCCGCCGGAGTTACCACAACCGCCGCATCCTTGTCTTTCTTGTAGAGTTTGTAGGTTGCATAGGCTATGCACGGGGCGGTGTTTCTCTTGAGGCTCTCCAGCAGGATGTTTTCCTTCGGAATCTGGGGAACCTGCTCAATTATAAGTTTTTCATACTGCTTTGAAGAAACTATCAGAATGTTTTCTGTGGGCACTATCTTGCTGAAACGGTCAACGGTAGCCTGAAGAAAAGACCTTCCGCTGCCTAGTATGTCAAGAAACTGTTTGGGATGGGCGTTGCGGGAAACTGGCCAGAAACGGCTCCCTACGCCACCCGCCATTATTATGCAATACTTGTTCGAAGCCATATTGTTCTAAAAAGTTTCACAAGTTAGTAAAAATCCCCGAAAGGAAAAAATTCCAAACCGCATTACCACTGCGGACGGAAGGCATCGGGATAAAAACTCAAAATATGGCTGTCCTCGGTAAACTCTATGCTCACAACATCAAACACCACCTCTTCCCTGATATGCCGCAGGCGCACATAGGCATCGGCGGCCGAAATTAAAAAACGCTGCTTTTTGGCGTCAACCGTAAGCTGCGGAGCCACAACCGACGTTATGGAATCCTCGGGCGATGAGGTCGTCCTGTAGCCGGCAACCCTGGAACGGACCTCCACGATATGAAGATAATTCTCCTGCGGGCCATTATGCAAAGGAAGGCCCTCTCCGTTCAGAAGAGGACCCTCCGCAATTATATCTACCTCAAGGTGGTGCAGCCTCCAGTTTCTTTCTTTTACGGTCAAACCGTGACTTTCTGCCCACCTGGCTGCAATGTCCTCAGCCCTCCGCCCCTTGCTTACGGTTGTTCCGGCTCTGTCCGTCATTATTTCTTCCTGGGTTTCCGGAATGTTACCAGCAAGGCTCCTTTCGGGAGCGATTGGCCGACCTTTACATTGACCTCCCTGATTACTCCGTCTGCCGGAGCCTCAATGACGTTCATCATCTTCATGGCTTCGTAAATCATGAGTTTTTCGCCTTTCTTTACACTCTGGCCGCTCTTTACGAATATCTCTATTACGGAACCCGGAATGTGGGAAAGCACTTTCAGAGGATCGGGAGCTTTCCAGGGCTTGCGCTCCAAGAATTTCTTTGTCAGATATGTCTTGTACTCACGGCCTTCCTCAGCAATACGGAACTTCTCTTTTGGGGCATTCGGCATTACCACGGCATCGCTGATTTCGCCGAGTGTGTGCATTTCCTCCAACGGCTCCTGCTGCGGAACGTCTGATCTGATTTTAGTTTCTGCCATATTCATTCTGCTTTAAGATATTAGAACCATTAAAACGGTGGAATGCCGTGCTTCTTCTTAGGCATGCCGGCGTTCTTGTGCTGCGATATGTCCAGAGACTGGAGGATGAACTTGCGGGTATCGGCAGGGTTGATTACGGAATCTATATAGCCCTTTGATGCTGCAACATAAGGATTTGCAAACTTGTCTTTGTACTCCTGAACCTTGGCCTTGCGCATTGCCTCCGGGTCCTCCGCCTCCATGATTTCCTTGCGGAAAATAATGTTGGCTGCTCCCTGAGGCCCCATTACTGCAATCTCCGCAGTAGGCCACGCAAATACAAAGTCTGCCCTCAGGTGGCGTGAGTTCATTGCTATGTAACCTCCGCCGTATGCCTTCCTGAGGATTACGGTTATCTTTGGAACTGTAGCCTCCGAATATGCGTAGAGCAGTTTGGCCCCGTGGCGGATTACTCCTGCATGTTCCTGATCTACGCCGGGCAGATAGCCGGGCATATCCTCAAGAGTTACTATGGGAATGTTGAAGGCATCGCAGAAACGGATGAACCTTGCTGCCTTGTCGGAAGAATCGCAATCCAGAACTCCGGCAAGATACAGCGGCTGATTTGCTATGAAGCCCACTGTGCGGCCCTCTATCCTTCCGTATCCGACTACAATATTCTTAGCCCAAAGTTCCTGTACTTCAAAGAATTCAGAGTTATCTACAATTGCCTTGATGACATTTCTTACGTCGTAGGGTTCCGTAGGGTCTGCAGGAACGGTCTTTACTATGTTGTATTTCTTGAGAGGCTGCGCAGGGTTTTTCTGCTTAACCTCGGCCTGATTGTTTGCCGGCAGGTAAGACAGAAGCTTCTTTATCTGGGCAAAACATTCGTCCTCGCTCTCTGCAAAGAAGTGGGCGTTGCCGGTGGTTTCGCAGTGGACTCTTGCTCCTCCGAGGCTTTCCATGTCTATCTCTTCGCCGAGGACAGATTTGATAACCTCCGGACCGGTGATGAACATCTTGGATATCTTGTCCACCACAAAGACATAGTCTGTGAGCGCCGGGGAATAGACTGCTCCTCCGGCACAGGGGCCAAGGATGACCGAAATCTGCGGAATCACACCGCTGTTGAGGGTGTTGCGGAAGAAGATTTCGCCGTAGCCGGCCAGAGAATTCACGCCCTCCTGAATTCTGGCTCCGCCGGAATCGTTGATGCCAATCAGAGGAATCCTCATCTTGAGGGCATAGTCCATAATCTTGGTAATCTTGCGGGCATGCATGCTTCCCAGTGAACCGCCTGCCACGGTAAAATCCTGGGCATAAACAGCTACAGGCTGTCCGTTGATTTTACCGGTACCAATGACCACGCCATCTCCGGCAAGATCTTTCTTTTCCATACCGAACTCGCGGGCATCGTGCTGAATGAACAGGTCGTATTCATAGAAAGTTCCTTCGTCAAGAAGTTTTCCTATGCGCTCTCGGGCCGGAAGCTTACCCATTGCTATCTGTTTGGCAATGGCTTTGTCTCCTCCACCCTGAAGAGCATGCTGGGTTCTCTCCTGCAATTCAGAAATTTTTTTGCTGAGTAAACTCATATCTGTAGGGTTTTAGTATGTGTATTTGGCGCAAAATTACAAAATCTTCACAATAATTTTATCTTTGTATGTTGTGTCGGACCTATAACCGATACACCCAAATGCGCATAAAACACATTTTGAAATAAATAAAAACCACTCTTTATGTCATACACATTTGCTCAAAGGCACATCGGGCCACGCAATGAAGATATCGCCGAGATGCTTTCAACTCTTGGTGTAAATTCAATGGAAGAACTTGTAAAACAGACCGTTCCTGAGAATATCCTCCTCAAGGAAGACCTCAAGATGGACGCTCCTATGACGGAGAACGCCTATCTTGCCCACCTGAAGGAGATGGTAGGCAAAAACAAAAATTTCCGCTCGCTGATAGGGCAGGGATTTTACGGAACCGGTGTTCTTCCGGTAATTATCAGAAACATCTTTGAAAACCCCTGCTGGTACACATCCTACACTCCATATCAGGCAGAAATTTCTCAGGGAAGGCTTGAGGCTCTGCTCATTTTCCAGACCGTCATAAGCTCCCTTACCGGATTTCCGCTGTCCAACTGCTCAATGCTGGACGACAGCCAGGCCGCAGGAGAGGCAATGAGGGTCATGTTCAACCTCCGCAGCCGCGATGCCCAGAAGGCCGGCAAGAATGTTCTCTTCGTAGATGACGAAGTGTTCCCTCAGGTTAAATCTGTTATCCGCACAAGGGCAGAAGGCCTTGGAATAAAGGTAGTTCTCGGCGATTGGAAAAACTGGGAGATGGATCCTATGTGCTTTGGGGCACTGATTCAGTATCCGGCTGCCGACGGACAGGTCAGAGACTACAGCGGCTTCTGCCGGAAGATGCACGAAGGCGGAGCAATGGTAACTGCATACTGCGACATCCTTGCTCTTGCCGTTCTGAAGGAACCTGCCGCCTGGGGTGCCGACATTGCCGTAGGAAGTTCCCAGAGGCTTGGACTCCCGATGGGGTTCGGAGGTCCGGTAGCCGGCTACCTTGCCACACGTGAAGAATACAAGAGAAGCGTTCCCGGAAGAATCATAGGCGTTACCGTTGACCGCTTGGGCAACAAGGCGGTAAGACTGGCCCTCCAGACGCGCGAACAGCATATCAAGAGAGAAAAGGCTACATCCAACGTATGTACCGCCACTGCCCTTATGGCCACAATGAGCGGAATGTACGCCGTTTATCATGGGCCGCAGGGGCTGAAATCCATAGCCCGCAACGCCGAACTTTTTGCACACCGGGTTGCAGGCCGCCTGAAAGAAGCCGGATATGTGCTGACCAACGAAGAATTCTTTGACACCATAGAGATTGCAGGAAGAAAGGACGCAGATGGAAATCTCCAAGTTCTTGACACTGAAGCCATACGGGCAGCCGCCCTTGCAGAAGGCCTCAACTTCTACTATGCAGCCTGCGGCAAAATCAAAATCAGCTTTGACGAACTCAGCTGCAAGGCAGAGGCTCACAAGATACTCAAGGCCTTTGGCATACAGCCCTGCTGCCAATGCCAGACCGGCCAGAACCATTGCCCGGCGGAAAGAACATTCATGAAAAGAGAAACTCCTTTCCTCACCCAGAAGGTGTTCAACTCCTACCACAGCGAAACTGCAATGATGCGCTTCATAAAGATGCTGGAACGCAAAGACATTTCTCTTGCCCACTCAATGATACCTCTCGGAAGCTGCACCATGAAGCTCAACGCCGCAGTTGAAATGATGCCGCTGAGCTGGAGCGAACTCACCAACGTTCACCCGCTTGCTCCTAAGGATCAGGTTGAGGGCTATATGCAGATGATAGACGAACTGACGGCAGACCTCTGCACCATTACGGGCTTTGACGCCTGCTCCCTGCAGCCTAACTCAGGAGCCGCCGGAGAATATGCCGGACTTACCACCATCAGCCGCTTCTTCAAGGCCAACGGACAGGAAAACCGCAATGTGATGATCATCCCTACATCCGCACATGGAACCAACCCGGCATCTGCTGCTATGGCCGGCTTTGAAATTGTGCTTGTAGGCTGCGACGAGAACGGAAACATAAATGTAGAAGAACTTGCACAGAAGGCCGAAGCCGCCGGAGAAAGGCTTGCGGGTCTTATGATTACATATCCTTCTACACACGGAGTGTTTGAAGTCAGGATCAGAGAAATTATAGAAGCCATCCACAAGTTCGGAGGCAAGGTCTATATGGACGGAGCCAACATGAATGCCCAGATAGGTCTGACCAATCCGGGAACCATAGGCGCAGACATCTGCCACCTGAATCTGCACAAGTCGTTTGCAATGCCTCACGGTGGCGGCGGACCGGGAGTAGGGCCTATCTGCTGCACCTCGGAACTCGCTCCTTACCTGCCCGGCCATCCTGAAGAAAACTGCATAGCCAGAACTTGCGCCAAGGCTCAGGGCAGCAAGGGCCAAGACGCCGTATCTTCAGCGCTTTACGGCAATCCTCTGCTGCTTCCCATTACGCACGCCTACATCAAGCTTCTTGGCGCAGAAGGCCTCAAGGCTTCAAGCGAAGTTGCAATCCTTAACGCCAACTACATCGCCGAGCAACTCAAGAATGAATATCCTACAGTTTATTCCGGAGCCACCGGAAGGGTAGCCCACGAGTGCCTGCTTGATTGCAGAGACTTCCTGAAAAAATACGGAGTAGGTTCTACGGACATTGCCAAGAGGCTGATGGACTTTGGGTTCCATGCCCCTACCCTGTCCTTCCCGGTACACGAAACCCTTATGGTTGAACCTACCGAGAGCGAACCCAAGGAAGAAATGGACCGCTTCATTCAGGCCATGAAGACCATAAAGGCAGAGTGCCAGAAGATTGCCTGTGGAGAATTTGACCCCAAAGACAACCCTGTTGCAAAAGCACCGCACCCCGCAGAAGAGTGCTGCTCAGACAATTGGAGCCATCCTTACTCCAGAGAGCTTGCTGCCTATCCGCTGGAGTGGATAAGAGAAAACAAGTTCTGGCCCGCCGTATCCAGAGTAGATGACGGCTACGGAGACCGCAACCTGGTATGCACTTGCAGTTAAAATACTCATAAATCGGTATTGCCACGTAAATACATCCGCCATACCTTTGCATCACCTAAGTTCATAAATGTATTTACGTTAGTTGTTGTAAAGACGGGCCGCCCCAAAAGAGGCGGCCGGCCTGTTTATATGTGGCCGTCGAAATAACATTTTTCAAAACAGATTAGTATTTTTGCACAAAGTTTTCCTCAGCCATATGAACGAAACTCACCTCATTACACATTCTTCACGGATGGCGGATGTCGTAAACGCCAATCCTGCCGTACTTTCCGTACTTGACAGGCTCGGTATAAGGCTCGGCTTCCATGAGGCAACCGTGGAAGATATCTGCAACCGCTACGGCCTCTCCACCCACCTGTTTCTGGATGTGTGCAACATCTACTGCAACAAACATTACGAACCTCGGTCCGGCCAGCTTTCCGGGCAGGACATATCCAAAATCATAAGCTATCTGCAGACCTCGCATAAATATTACTCAACCAAAAGCCTTCCGGCCCTTCACCATAAGATACACCGCCTGCTGGCTGGCGGAAACGAGTCCAATGCCGCAATAATCAACAAGTTCTATGACGATTACCTGGAGGAGATTAACCGTCACTTCCGCTTTGAGGAAGAAGTTGTATTTCCCGGCGTAAAGAACCTGCTTGCAGAACACGGCAGCCCCAGCCAGACAGAAAATTTCAGCACCGGCACCTTTGAAGAAAACCACAGCAACATAGAAGACAAACTTTCAGACCTCAAAAATACCATCCTCAAATACCTTCCGGACGACTACCCGCAAAGTCTGAGGATGGAGATTCTCAAAGAAATCTATGCAATTGCCGAGGATCTTGACAAGCATACCAGAATAGAAGACAAACTGCTTGTTCCGGCCATAACGGGCCTCATTGGAAACGGCCCTGCAGAAGAAGGTCTTAAAGAAACTCAGCCACAGGAAGAAGCCGCCGAAGAAGAAGACGAGCAGAATCACGGTCCGCTGTCGGAAAGAGAAAAGGAGATTGTGGCAGAAGTTGCAAAAGGCCTCACCAACAAAGAAATTGCAGACAGGCTCCATCTTTCCATCCACACCGTTACCACTCACCGCAAAAACATATCCCACAAGACCGGAATCAATTCAATATCCGGCATTACGGTCTATGCCATAATAAATCATCTTGTGGATATCAACGACCTGTAATCAGAAGTCGTCGCCCCGCTGCTCGGCCCGCCGGCGGTCTTTGTCTTTGATGCTCTCCCGCTTGTCGTATTCCTTCTTGCCCTTTGCTAGGGCTATGTTGAGTTTTGCGTAACCGTTATCGCTGATGAAAAGCCTTGTGGGAACAATGGTGAGCCCCTTTTCTTTTACACTGCGTTCCAGCTTGTTGAGTTCTTTGCGGTTGAGCAGGAGTTTGCGGTCTCGCTTAGGGTCTTTGCGGTTGTAGCTTGCCCAGAAATACTCGGCAACATGCATGTTCTTCACATACAGTTCTCCTCGGATGAAAGTACAGTAGGTGTCCGCCAAAGACGCCTTGCCTGCACGGATGGATTTAATCTCCGTTCCGTACAGCACAACCCCCGCCGTAAAGTTTTCCAGGAATTCGTAGTCGAACCCCGCCCTGCGGTTGCGTATGTCAACTTTGGTCCTTTTCTCTTTCATCAGCTGCAAATTTAGCACAATTAACCTTATCTTTGGATACTGATATCAAAACTCAAATAAATGGACGGTGAGGTGTTCAAACGGGAATGGACAGACTGCGACATGCTGGTTGTGATGGGGCCTACGGCTTCCGGAAAGACAGCCTTTGCCGTAAGACTTGCACGGTGGGTAAACTCCCTGTGCCACAGCGGAGAACTTCCGTTCAGAGAGTGCCATATCATCAGCGCAGATTCAAGACAGGTTTACCGAGGAATGGACATCGGAACCGGAAAGGATATCGCTGAGTACGGAGAAATTCCCTATCATCTTATAGACATTGCAGAGGCAGGAGAAAAATACGACCTCTTCCGCTACAAGAAAGACTTTCAGAAAGCTTACGGAAAGCTCAGCGATGACAATATATTCCCAATCCTCTGCGGAGGCAGCGGGCTGTACATAGAGGCCGTCTGCAAAGGCTATGACCTGAAGGAGGTTGCACCCAACCCTGAGCTGCGCAAAGAGCTGGAGGCCAGGAGCATGGAGGAACTTATACAGTTGCTCTCAGATTTGAAGACAAAGCACGGAACAGCACCTCACAACAACACCGATTTTGACACGAAGAAGAGAGTCATCCGGGCCATCGAAATAGAACTTGCATACGACAATCAAGACACCACACAGGCCCTTGTAAATCCACCTTCGAATACAAGCGTCAACAGTGTTTCAGAAAAAGAATTCAACGGCCCTCAGAAGATTCGGTATCTTGCCCTGAATCCGGATCGTGAAGCCCGCAACCAAAGAATTGACAGAAGGCTTGAAGAAAGGCTAAAAGCCGGTATGGTGGAAGAAGTGAAAGCCCTTCTGGACAAGGGTATAAAGCCGGAGGACCTTATCTACTACGGACTTGAGTACAAGTTTATTACGCAGTATCTTATAGGAGAAATCTCCTATGAATACATGAAAGAACATCTTGCCATAGCCATACACCAGTTTGCAAAGCGGCAGATGACATGGCTCCGCGGAATGGAACGGCGGGGTATCAAGATTGAATGGATAAACGTATGATTATTTGATTTGGAAATAAACCTATTTTTATGAAGAAAATATTTTCACTCCTGTTTGCTGCGGCAGCGGTGCTTGCCTTGCAGAATGTTTATGCCCAGAAGGCATCTGAACTGAAATACTACGATGTAAAACAGCTTATCGCTGAGGGAAATGCAGTAATGATTGGTCAGGCTGAAAAGTCGGCCGATGACAGCTGCTACTACTACCGTCTGCCTTATAAGCTGAAAGGAGTAGTAAGAAATGAGCTCTGGCAACTGGGATGCGACGGAGCTGGCATTGCAATCCGATTTTCCACGGATGCACAGTGCATAGGAGCACAGTGGACACTTACCTACAACTTTGGAATGAGCCACATGGCCTACACCGGAATCAAGGGAATGGACCTATATGTACTGGACGGAGATAAAGACTGGAAATTTGCCGGAACAGCCTTCCCCAACGGCAAAAATTCCAACAGCGTGTTTGTCCGCAAGATGTATGGCGGAAAGAAGGAATATATGATATATCTTCCTCTGTATGACGGCGTTGAAGAAATGGCTATAGGCATAGATTCCACAGCAACACTCTATGCTCCATCCGGAAGCCTTGCAGAAAAGAAACTCCCGGTTCTAATCTATGGAACCAGCATCACTCAGGGCGGCTGCGTTTCAAGGCCCGGTATGGCCTATCCCGCAATTATGTCAAGGAAACTGAACAGGCCTGTAATCAATCTCGGCTTCTCCGGCAACGGAAGAATGGACGGCAATATGGCAGACTGGATAAAGACCATTCCTGTCTCAGCGATAGTTCTGGACTGCCTGCCAAACTGTACATACAACACAACCCGCGACAGTTCAGACTATTTCATTGGCTCCATAGCCTATGCCAACCCCAACGTTCCGGTATATCTTGTAAACAACTTTGAATACCCCCAGCAATTCATACTGCCAGACAACAACGACGACATGGTAAAGGAGAACATCCTCATAAAAGACATCTACAAGAGGCTCAGGAAATACGGGACGGAAATCACAGATCCAGTAACCGGAGAAAAATACAAGACCGGCCCGCTGAAAAACCTCCGTTTCATAGATGTTTCAAAGGATAAGGGTATAGGCAACGAAGACACCGTGGACGGCAACCACATGACCGATCTGGGCACTACGCACTTTGCCGAGCGTCTGCTCAAGTTTGTGAAATAAGGTAGCTGCTCCTAACTACTTGAAAATGACTTATGACGGTTCGTCCTGGGCCAGCGCTG
>ERZ842401.5129-NODE-5129-length-14716-cov-4.446695_pt1 | contig 14716 bp, 7 predicted proteins | sample MGYA00521270_ERZ842401 | MGnify/ENA primary metagenome ERZ842401 (study PRJEB31892, sample SAMEA3878208) | bioreactor metagenome | biome: Moose rumen | place: Sweden | collected 2011-10 | study: EMG produced TPA metagenomics assembly of the PRJEB12797 data set...
ATGATGGGTTCGATGATGGCCGACCTCGGTGGTATCATGGGAACAATTAACAACATCCGCCGCAAGCGTGGCGATGAGGCATTGTCGACCGACGACATGCTAGTGAAACTGTTCAACGAGGTTGAGTATGTGTGGCCACGCGTGGGCTATCCACCGCTCGTCACTCCATTCTCGCAATATGTGAAGAACATAGCCCTGATGAATCTGCTCACACTCGAGCAAGGCAAGGGACGTTTTGTGATGATGGACGACGCCATGTGGGGTATGATACTCGGTAAGAGCGGAAAGATTCCAGGTACTATCGACCCAGAACTTGTAGAGCTTGCCAAGAAGCAAGGCCGCGAGTTCACCGATGCCGATCCGCACACATTGTTGAAGGATGCCCTCGACGATTTCCGCAAGGAGATGGATGAGAACGGATGGGAGTATGGACCGGACGACGAAGAACTCTTCGAACTTGCCATGCACCCCGAGCAGTATCGCAACTACAAGAGCGGACAGGCCAAGAAGAACTTCCTCGCCGACCTCGAGAAGGCGAAGCTCGCCAAGCTGCAGAGCGCCGGAGGCCCCAAGCTCTCCGTAGAGGAACTCTCCGCCTTCAAGCACGCTAAGGCCGACGCCATCGCAGCACCCGAGAACGGCCAGGTACTCTTCGAGGTCAGCGGCGATGCCGGCGTGACGCGCTGCACGGAGCCCGTCATCGGCGCAGCGTACAAGGAAGGACAGACCTTCTGCTACATCCAGACACAGTGGGGACAGCTCCTGCCCATCTCCGCAGCACTCGGCGGCAAGCTCGTCGATCTCACCGCCAAGCAAGGCCAGAAGGTGCTCAAAGGCCAGGCCATAGGCTGGCTGGAGCGATAGACATAAGCCAACGAAGCAGACAGCGGCTACCGTCATTCCTGACAGTAGCCGCTGTCTGTTTCTGTCATTTTACGTAGTGCAGTACCCTGATTCGTATTCTATAATATAACAAACCACAAAAGAACTGAGATATGGCACTTCGAGGTTTCCTGGCCGTGCTACTAGCCATCAGCAGTTTGGCGCTGCAGGCACAGCCCGTCACCGAGCTGACATCGCCCGACGGCAACTACCACATTGCCCTCGATGGAATGGGATATTCTGTGCGCTACAAGGGACGTTCGATCGTGAGAGACAGCCGCCTGGGAGTAGAGATCGACAACCGCCTGTTCGAGTCCGCCCTGGCCGTGCCGCGCGGCATCCATGAGGACTGGTGCAGCGACCTGCAGCTGAAAAGCGAAGAGCGCACGACGGTCGATACCGTCTGGACACCCCTCTACGGCGAGAACGCCCGCATCCGCGACCACTACAACCAGCTCATCCTGCACTACGAGAAGGGCAGCAACGGACAGGGGACGGTTGCCGAGGGCTACGACAAGCGCAAGTACTACGCGATGGACATCATCGTCCGCGCCTACGACGAGGGCATCGCCTTCCGCTACTTCTTCCCCGAGACGGCCAACAGCCTCTTCCTGCACGTCACCGGCGAGCGGACGACGTTCACCATGCCCGAGGGCACGAAGGCGTGGTACGAGGAGTGGGCACAGGGGCCGTATAGAGTTGAACGTTTAAAGTTGACCGCTGACGGTTCGAGCGACTGGTTTGAGGCGGAAAGACCGTTGCTGATGCAACTGCCCGATGGCACCTACGTAGCACTGCTCGAAGCAGCCATGAAGGACTACGCACGCGGAAAGTTCCGGCTGGCGGCTGACCATGTCCTGCAGGTCGCCCTCTACGGCGCTGCCGACCTCATCTCGCCCTACGCCACCCCGTGGCGCGTCATCATGGCTGCCGACAGAGCCGTGGATCTCATCAACCACAAAGACCTCATCTTGAATCTCAACGTGCCAGCCGATTCTTCATCCTTCATGCTCCCTCCTGCTTTTATAAAGCCAGGCAAGGCCTTCCGCTCCGGCAAGCTGGAGAAGGCGGCAATCTTCAAGAGCATCGACTTCTGCAAGCAGTTCGGCATCGACTACGTGGAGCTCGACGCGGGCTGGTACGGCCCCGAAGGGAAGGTGGCGAGCGATGCCCGCAAGGTCATTGAGACGCGCGACTTCACCATGCCCGAAGTGTGCCAATATGCCCGCTCGAAGGGCATCGGGGTGTGGGTCTATGTCAACCAGCGCGCCCTCTACCAACAGCTCGACGAGCTGCTGCCGCTCTATCAGGAATGGGGCATCAGCGGCATCAAGTTCGGCTTCGTGCAGATCGGCAGCCAGCAGTGGAGCACGTGGCTCCACGAGGCCGTCGCGAAGTGCGCACGCTACGGCATCATGGTCGATATCCACGACGAGTACCGCCCCACCGGCCTCTCCCGCACCTATCCCCACCTGCTGACGCAGGAGGGCATCTGTGGCAACGAGGAGATGCCCGACGCCACGCACAACACACTCCTCCCCTTTACACGTTTCCTCTGCGGCCCCGGCGACTACACCCTCTGCTACTTCAACAACCGCGTGAAGAACACCAAGGGCCACCAGCTGGCCATGGCCGCCGTCTATTACAGCCCCCTTCAGTTCCTGTTCTGGTATGACAATCCCTTCCCGAAGGGCTGGGATTCTGACGAGCTGCAGTTCTGGCGCGACTGCCCCACAGTGTTCGACGAGAGCATCGCCCTCGACGGCCGTCCTGGTGAGTACATCATCCAGGCCCGCCGCGTCGGTGACGAATGGTTCGTGGGTGCCATGACCAACACCGAGGCCCGCACCGTCACGATCCCCACCGACTTCCTGCCCGAGGGGAAATACGAGGTGACCATCTACAACGACGATCCTGCAGGCGCCACGCCGACGGGAGTAGGCGTGAGGCATCAAGTCGTCAAACGGCCATCGCCGAATCGTCCATCATCCAAGCCCCTCACACTACAGCTGCAGGCCAGCGGCGGCGCCGCCCTGCACATCGTTCCCCGTCCATAGTCCGTCGCTCCCCTCCGGGGACGTTCGCCCCCACCGGCGCACACCGAAGCGGGCGGCCCTGAACCATCTGCAAATCACAACCATTCCTATGAAGAAGTATCTATTAGCATGTATGTGTCTCTGCACCGTGATGGCGCAGGCCCAGCCGTCGCACCCCTCCACGGGTTGCTACTGGGAGTGGATGAACGGCAACATATCGAAAGAGGGCATCACCAAGGACTTGGAATACATGAAGGCTGCCGGCATCGAGTCGGCCTTCATTTTCGATGCCTGGGTGGGCGTGCAGCGCGGCCCCGTGGACTATGGTTCTCCCGAGTGGGTGGAGTGCGTGGCGCACGCCTGCAAGGAGGCGCAGCGGCTGGGCATCGTCTTGGGGTTGCACAACTCTCCCGGCTACACGGCAATGGGTGGCCCGTGGATACGGCCCGAAGAGTCCATGAAGCAGCTGACCTGGAGCGTCTCCTCCAAGAAGAATCCGCCCGTGCCCCATCATAAGATGGATTTCTATCGCGACATCACGACCATCCGCACCACCTGTGCCGACGAAATGCAGGACATCGGCCGCCGGCTGGAGAAAGACGAGTCTCTGGTCATCACCCTACAGAAAGAAAAAACGCTTGTGGGCTTCAACCTCTGGCGCGCCGAGCGCGAACAGCCCGAGGATCCCTTCGATGGGCCACGCGACTATCCCCCCCAGCTGACGGTGGAGACGAGCCTCGACGGGAAGGCGTGGATGACCGTGGGCGTGGCCTCGGGACAAGCACTGAAGGCGCACGACATACCTGTCACTTTCCTGTGCAACGCGATACCTTGCCGCTATCTGCGACTGACCAGCAACCGCGGTACCCATCTCGGCCGCATCGAGGTGCTGACGGCTCCGGGCTCGGGCACTACCTACCGTCGGGTGGGCTACACCACAACGGGACAGATGGTCACGGCAGCCTCGGAAGCGGGCATCGGACTGGAGGTGGACAAACTCTCGCGACAGGGAGTGGAGGCGCACTTCGACCGTTTTCTCGGACCGTTGCTTGACGAGCTAAAGGACTATTGTGGCAACACGCTGCGCTATGTCATCATCGACAGTTGGGAGGCAGGCAGGCAGGACTACACGGAGTCGTTGGGTGCCGACTATATCCTGACGGGCGAAGGCAGCGACTTCCTGACAGGCGGTCTGGCCCGGACCAACAAGACCAAGCAGCAACTCTTCATGCAGGAGTTTGTGCTTCCGCTGCGCGAAAAGCTCCACGAGCGCGGGCTGCTGCTGGGCGGCGAGCCCTACGGCAACGGCGACTTCGACCGCAAGGAATATGGCCTCGCCTTTGACCTCCCGATGAGCGAGTACTGGGCCAGGTCCCATTATGGCACCATCGAGCGTCCCTACTTTGTTTCGCGCTACGGCCATGCGGCGGGCCGGCCGGTCATCGGCTGCGAGTTCGGAACGGCCTATCCCGGCGATGCCGACATCCCCGCCACACTCTCCCACTTCCGCAGCGACATCGACAAGGTATGCGCAGCGGGCGTGAACTTCTTCGTTCTCCATTGTGTTGCCCATCAGGACAGGGACGACCGTCCGCTGACAATGGGACCCTTCGGCACCCGCTTCGACCGGCTGCACGCTCAGGCGGACTCCGTCCGACAAATAACCGACTATATCCGTGAGCGCATCGCCCTGCAACAGCAACGCGTCACGTGGGACTGCGCTGTGGAGATGGAGGACAGCTGCCACGCCTGGCTGCGACTGCCGCGCGGCCAGGAACAGGTGAAGGCCGTGCTCTACTGTCATCAGAACATGACCGAGGAGGTGCTGTTCCGCAGCAAGGCCTTCTGCCGCCAGATGGACTCCTTAGGCGTGGCGATGGCCTTCGTGCAGCGGGGTTCCCAGAACTGGGACGTGACCGAGAAGACGGCCTCACTGTTCGGAGAGGTTCGCCGAGAGGCCACCTGTCAGGAACGCTTCGAATACCTGATGCAGGCTTTTGCCAGCGCCACGGAGCACCCCGAGCTGGCCGCCTGTCCCGTCATCCCCTTCGGACACTCCGCACAGGCCACCTTCCCCTGGAACTTCGCGGCCTGGAACCCGGAACGCACCCTCTGCATCATCTCCTACCACGGCGATGCACCGCGCACCAACCTCTGCGGCTACGGCCGTGCCAACGTGGAATGGGGGCGCACCCGCAATATCGACAACATTCCAGGTCTCATGATCGAGGGCGAATATGAGTGGTGGGAGGCCCGCGTGCGTCCGGCCCTGGCCTTCCGCATGATGTACCCCGACAGCCGCATCTCCTTCCTCTGCGACACCGGGAAGGGGCACTTCGACCTCTGCGAACAGACACAGGATTATATCGCCCGCTTCATCGCCAAAGCCCTCCAAGACCCGCGGCCTGCGGGAGGCAGCTACTATAGCCGCTGGCTGGCCGACGGCACGGAGAGCACCGACCCGCACGACCAGTTCTGGTACCCGGACGACGAGATGGTGGCGCTGACGCAGGCTCGCTACCGCGAGACACGCGGCAAGCGCGAGCAGTACGTCTCGGCGTGCATCGGCGGCGAGCTCATCCCCTACGACCCCAACAGCCATATCAAGCTGAAGGCCACCCTGCGCCCCGATGCCGCCAGTGAGTTCACCGTGGAACCCGTCTTCGTCAACGCCGACAACCAGACAATCAGCGACGACCACGCTGCGGTTCGTCCGCGCGTAGCACTCATCTCGGGGGCTGCCGTGCAGACGGGGGAATACACCTTCCGCTATGACCCCGACTACTTTGGCTTCGACCCCAAGCGATTGTGGGATGGCATCACCCTCTGCATCGAGGCCGACGGCGACGAGGTCTTCAAGCCTGCCGTTCGCGAACTGAACATCCAAATCCAACGATAAGAGAATGAAAAGACCTCTCCTTTCCTTATCCTTTATCCTTTGTCAGTTAGCCTTTAGCTTTGCCCAGCGCAGCGTGCAGCCCTTCGCCCTGACGGATGTCTGCCTGCTGCCCTCCCGTTTCCAGCGCAACATGCAGCGCGACTCCGCCTGGATTGCCTCCATCCCCGTGGACCGTCTGCTCCACTCCTTCCGCAACACCGCCGGAGTCTTCTCGGCCTTAGAGGGCGGCTATGATGCAGGCGTGAAGCTGGGCGGGTGGGAGTCGCCCGACTGCGACCTGCGCGGCCACGCCACCGGGCATCTGCTCTCGGCAATGGCCTACCTGCAGATGCGGGAAAAAGCTGACTCGCTGGTGCAGGGTCTGGCTGAGGTGCAGCGGCAGTACGGCAGCGGCTACCTGTCTGCCTTTGGCGAGGGTCTCATCGACCGTAACATTCAAGGCAAGTCAGTGTGGGCACCCTTCTATACATTGCACAAGATCCTGCAGGGGCTGATCGACCAATATACGCTTTGCGGCAACGAGACCGCCCTCAGCGTGGCACGCGGCATGGGCGACTGGGCCTACCACAAGCTGCAACCGCTCTGCGAAGAGACCCGCCAGCGGATGATCCGCAACGAGTTCGGAGGTTTCAACGAGGCGATGTACAACCTCTACGCCATCACCCGCGACGAGCGCTACCTCTGGGTGGCCCGCTTCTTCTACCACAACGACAAAATCGACCCGCTGAAGCAGGGCAGTAATGATCTGGGGACCTACCACGCCAACACCTTCATCCCCAAGCTGCTGGGCGAGTGCCGCAACTACGAGCTCTTCGGCGATGAAAGCAGCCGTCGCGCCGCAGAGAACCTGTTCTGGACGCTGGTGCGCGACCATGCCTTCGTCACGGGGGAAGTCAGCGACAAGGAACATCTCTTCAAGCCCTCTGAGCAGTCGCAACACCTGACGGGCTACGACGGCGAGAACTGTTGCACCTACAACCTGCTGAAGCTGGCCGACCGCCTCTTCACCTACCAGCCCGACGCGAAGATTGCCGACTACTACGAACGAGCCCTCTACAATCACATTCTCGGGCAACAGGACACGCTCTCGTCCATGGTCTGTTACTTCACTCCACTGATGACAGGCGGCTACCGCCTCTTCTCCACCCGCGACAGTTCCTTCTGGTGCTGCGTCGGCAGTGGCTTCGAGAGCCATGCCAAGTACCAGTCGAGTATCTACTTCAAGAGGGAGGAGCCCTCCACCCGGCCTCCCCGAGGGGAGGAGACCGAGGGGCACAGGACGCTGTATGTGAACCTGTGGATCCCGTCGGAGGTGAACTGGGACGGCACCGTTATCCGACAGGAGACGCAATTCCCCGAGGCGAACACGACCACGATCACAATCACCCATCACCGTGAACCATTCAGCGTGAACCTGCGTTACCCCTGCTGGGCTACCTATATGAAGGTGAATGGCAAGAATGTGAAAGCGGGCCAGGACGGCTATGTGGAAGTGAAGAGTAAGAATCTGAAAATGAAAGATGGGAAAGCCATTGTTGAGGTAGAGTTCGGCATGACCTTGCACGAGGAAGCCACGAAGGATGACCCCTCGCGGATCGCCTTGCTCTATGGACCCATCGTCCTCGGTGGCCGCCTGGCCGATGTGGCACATCCTTTCAGCGATTCCACGAAGCACAACGACTACTACACCTTCGACTACGGTCGCCACGCTGACATCCCTCTCGGCGATGTCAAGCAGCACGGCGCACTGATATGGTCGATGAACAGCCCATATTCATTCATCATGAACCAAGAGCCATTAACCATCCAGCCTTTCTACGACCTCCAGCGCTGCCGCTACGTGGTCTATTGGAAAAAATAACAAAAAAAGAGACGCGCGTACGTAAGCGATTACGCTCGTTCGTACTATATATAAAGTAGTTTCCATACAGTAAGAAAGTCTCTTCTTCTTTCCTACGAGTTGGTTTAGTTAGTTAGTGAGTTATCCTGGCGCTGGGAAGCGTCAGGATTTTCTCGTGATGCGTACCGTTAAGAATCCTTAAATAATTTGTCCGCCAGCACTTTTCGCATCGTTTTTTCGCTACTTTTGCCCGCACGAAACCACTAACCAACTCGTCATCGTGTGCCGAAACGCCTTCTCCAGAGGCCTCTGCCTCATGCTGCTTGTGTGGCTCTTTGCCGCGACAAGGGTCTGTGCTATGGAGGAAGAGCGGATTACAAACCTCAACCTCAACGACGGTCTGGCCGGAGAGACGGTCTATCGCGTCATCACCGACCACTGCGGCTACGTCTGGATGGCCACGAGCGGCGGCGTGAACCTCTTCAACGGCCACCATCTGACGACATTTCCCATCCTGGGCTCACAAGGCCAGCGGCTCACCGTCTATGACCTCTGCGAGCTCGCCGACCACCAGCTATGGGCGGCCACCGAGGAAGGCCTCTACTTCCTGACGATGGACAGCAACGGCTTCGAGCCCGCGCTGCCGGAGGTGGAGGCGCCCATCAGCCTCCTTGCCGCCGGCGACACCCTCTACATCGGCAGCCAGCAGGGTCTCCACTTCTTCGACGGCCAGCGACTGCAACACCTTGACGTGGACGTGAGCCGCAGCGGGCTGGACAACATCGTGCGGCAATACCTGCAGGATGACGACGGCCTCATCTGGTTCCTCGGGCGTTTCGACCTGAACAGCTACGACCCGCAGACGGGTCGCGTGACCCACCACCAGCCCAGCCTCAGCGACATGCGTATGCCGCTGTCGCAGTTCGCCCACATCGGCGGCCGACGTTTCGTCGTGGGCAGCCGACTCCACGGGCTGTTCCTCTGCGACCTCAGCACCGGCACGACAGAGCGCATCGAGGGCGTCGGCAACATCGTCACATCGGTGCAGCGCTGCGCCGACGGCGACCTCTGCGTGGCCTGCGACGGCACCGGCGCCTTCCGCCTCGACGGACAGACACTGGCCATCAAGGAACAGTTCCACACCGACGGCGACCCCGCCCATCGCCTGCCCTCCAACGGCACCTACTGCTACTACCGCGATGCCAACGGCGTCAACTGGTTCGGCTTCGTGCGCTACGGCCTGGCCTACACCTACCACAGCGGCGACCTCTTCCGCGTCTTCCAGGTGCCCGCCGATGGGGGTGGCGACTTCTCGGCTGAGGGCATCAACGTGCGCTCGTTCTGCCGCCACGGCGACGACGTCATCCTGGGCACACAGAGCGGCTTCTACCATGTCAACGCCCGCACCGGGCAGCACCACTACTACAGCCCTGCCGACCTCGGCGGCGGACACATCGTCAACGCGCTGGCGTGGTACGACGGTCTCTTCTACATCGGCACCTTCGACGGCGGCCTGCGCACATTCGACCCACAGACACAGACGCTGCGCCACCAGAGCCTCTCCCCACTTCTCGACGAGAAATCTGTCGGCGAGCTGAAGGTCGGCCCCGACGGACGCCTGTGGATCGGGTGCTCCGACGGCCTGATGATCGTGAAGGGTCAGCAGCTGCAGCAACACTTCACCGAGCAGAACTCGCCCATCGTGGGCGGACTGATCATCAGCATCACCTTCGATGCCGACGGCAACGCATGGCTCACCGGCGCCGACGGCTGCTCCGTGTACAGCGTGTACAGCCGCTCCATCGTAGATACCGACTACCCCAAGGGATTCTTCAACTGCGAGCCCTGGATGCGCGGCGCACAGGGGCACGACGGCCTCATCCTGATGCGCACAGGCCCCCGCACCTTCTACACCAACCGGGAGATGACGGACTTCGGCGAGCTGCAGCTGCCCGTCAGCATCTCCGACAAATGGTGCCGCAGCATGGTGGACGACATGCAGGGGCACTACCTCATCGCCTCGGAATGGGGTCTCCTACGGCTGGACTACGCCCTCAGCACGATGCAGCATCTGGGCTACGGCGAGGGACTCCGCGGCGACTTCATCAACGACCTTACGATGGAACCGGGCGGCCGCCTCTGGGTGGGCACCTCGCAGGGTCTGTTTTACAGCGACCTCTCCCAGCTGGACACTTGGCAACACGATGCACGCTATCAGGTGCGCCTCTACGACTTGCGCCGCGGCAGCGACCTGCTGACGCCCGCCGAGGAATATCAGGTGAACGAGTCGCACGAGATCCGCCTCTCGTGGAACATCACCTCCGAGGTCCTGCAGCTGAAGGCCCTCCTGCTGGACTATTCCAAGCAGACAGGCCGCCTCTATGAGTTCCGCCTGGACGACAGCGACTGGCAGCGCATCGCCGATGGCGAGGAGACCGGCCTACGCCGCCTCCTACCCGGCCGCCACCGCCTGGAGTTGCGATTGGCGGGTGCCGAGGGCAGCGCCGCCAGCTACTCCATCATCGTGGTGCCCTCCCTCTGGGCGATCCTGGCGCTGCTGCTGCTCATCACGGCCCTCGTGATGTTCTACCTGTGGCTGCGCCAGCGCCGACAGACGAAACTGCTGCTCACCGAGCGCAACGAGATCGAGGACGCCCTCATCGAGATGGAGGAGAAGGAAGCCCTCTGGGCTGAGCGGCAGGAGGAGCGCGAGGAGGAGGAGAGCAACAGCACGAAGTACCAGCAGGTGAAGATGAGCGACGAGGAGTGCGAGGACATCGTAGGGCGGATGCGCCACTATCTCGAGACCGACCACGCCTACACCAACCAGGAGCTGAAGCGTGTCGACCTGGCACGGGTGCTCCACGTCCCGGTGGCCAAGCTCAGCTACGTGTTCTCCATGTACCTGGGCGAGAACTACTATGAATTCATCAACCGCTACCGTCTGGAGCGCTTCAAGCAGCTGATTGCCGAGGGCGCCTACAAGCGCTTCACGCTGACGGCGCTGAGCGAGCAATGCGGCTTCAAGAAGTCCTCTTTCTTCAGCACATTCCGCAAGGTGGAGGGAATGACACCGACCGAATATCTGAAGCATCAAAACATCAAAATAGGACTCTGACGAGTGCAGGAAACTTTTGTGGACGCAGAACACACGCCCTCATAATCAGCACCTTAACTCTTTTGGACGCGTCCGAAACGCAGTTGGCGTCATCGCGGGCAGGATTTGTTGTTCCGTTGCCGCGCTCTGCCTTACCTTTGCCATCGGAAATCAAATCATTTGCACGCTCTAACTAACTACATTCATCATGGAGACGAAAGCGATCACCGCCCAACAGTCCGCGCTCATAGGCCGCATCTATGAGCAATACCTCGGCGAGCTGACACTCTACTTCCTGGCATACACCCACAACGAGATGGAGGCCGAGGACCTCGTGCACAACCTCTTCCTGAGGCTGATGCGCATAGACCTGATTGTGGAATCCACCGTGCGCCACCTGCTCTTCACGACGGCACGCCGGATGATCATCGACGACGTGCGACATCAGTATTTCGTGCGCCAGGCAGAGACGCGGATGCGCAATGGCATGGAGGCGGCGTGCCCCGCCGACGTCTATGACCGCATGGAACGTGAGCAGCTCCTGGCATTGGAGGAACGGCGCCTGAGCATGATGCCCGCCAAGCGCGCCGCCGTCTATCGGATGTGGCGCGACGAGAAGAGCATGAAGGAGATTGCCGAGGCACTCCACATCAGCCGCCGCACCGCCGAAGCCCACGTCTATCACGCCACCTGCGACATGAAGGAATTCTTCCGCAAGGCCGTGTAAGCGGAGCCATGGAACGATAACGATAACCATCAACTAATAACAAAAACAACTAACTACAATGAAAACAAAACAATTCCTTGTAACGCTTGCGATGATGATTATGGGGGGGGTAAATTTGGCGTGGGCGGATGAAGTGGAGATTCTGACACCAACTATCGGTGGATGGACACGTACAACGGACAACCACAAGGCCTATGATGCCAATTCGTATGAGTTGAAACATTATACTTATACGGAAACAAATACAAATTATGATTATTATGGGCTCATAAAATTTGATATTCCATCAAAAGATGGTATGCGAATAAAGTCCCTTTCTCTGCGGTTGGTCACTAAAAAGAAAAGCTATGCGCCTGATGAGGTGACTGTTTATCAATTGGATGAGGAAATTACAACAGCCAAAGGTGCGACAGAACTGGCCGATGCTATAGCCCATGCGAAAGCGTTGACCTCATTCAATGCAAAATGCGGTGAAATCAATAAAATGATAGGTACAGATGAGCTTTCAGATTCGGGAAATGGTGACTTGTCAAAATGGACCAATATTATTGAATTGCCTGTTACTGATATCTCTTCTGGCGAAAGCCTAAATATTTTATTAGCTATGACAGGCAATAGAACTGAAGAAAATGATGGAGGAGGTTCTAATCCCATTATCTTTTTCTCCCAAAATACAACTAGTATAGAAGCCAAAGCGAATAGCGAGGCACATAGCGCGTCAGAACTCATTCCACAACTTACAGTGACCTATGAGGACATTCAAACCTCTTCAAGTATAACTTCAGATGGTGACTGCTGGGTTAGAACCGATAATACTACAAACAATAACGATGATACTTTTGAAATCAAGAATTATAATGACGGCTCTGAAAAGAGTTTCTATGGTCTTATGTCATTTGTATTTACAGCACCCGAAGCTGATACAGAGGTGAAGAGTGCAATACTTCGCTTGACGACCCGATACAAAAAGGGAGATCCCGGAATGGAGGTATATGCTATGGACTACATAGAAAATACTGACAGCAAGAATTACAACAATGTCAGTACTGCCATCACCGAAGCCCTGTCCAAAACTCCAATTGCTATTGTTAGCCTAAAAGGTGATGGTACTAAAGCAATTGGTGACAGTGGATTAAGTACTGCTTATCAAAACGTGGAGGCATGGCAGAACAGTATAGACTTAAGCAGTTTTGTCCGCTCGCTTGACACAAACAAGTTTACGCTATTATTTAAGAAATCAAAAAATCAAGATAATTCATCCCAAGTATATACTAAAGACGCTACCGACGGCACGTGGCATAAGGACTTGGGAACTGAGGTTGCAGGCACTACCATTCCAGCGGCCAGCTTACACCCACTTTTAACTGTAACTTACCAAGATGCCAAGCATTTTTCTGTTGACTTACCCATTGCTGATACTCAAATCAATAAAAATGGCACATCAGAGAAAAGCACAGCAACAAGCATGGAAATATATACCACAGGAGACTATGATTATATGGGATTGATGAGTTTCCAACTTCCCACTTACGCTACCAGTAAGGCTTATAAATTGAAGAGCGCTACTCTACGATTGGTAACCAAACGCTTGAAAGAGAATGGGGCTTTAATGAATCTATATGCGTTAGGAACTGGTTTTGCTGAGAATACCATATATTCCACCATCGAAAGTGCCGTAACCGCTGCATACGCTGGAAGCCATATCGCTCAATTCACTGTCGCCGGACAGAATAATTGTGACTTTGAAGTAGATCCTGTTAACGAAAGTAATCGGAATGCTGCAAGCTGGACTAATTATATTGACCTTACAGACTATGTTAAAGGACTTAGTGGAAGTCAGATAAACATCCTCATAAGAGCAAATAATACTAACAATTCAGGACAAAAAATGTTCTTCACCAAAGAGGCTACAGATTTCACCAATTCGAAAGTATCTGGAGGGGAGTTTACTATTAATGGCTCAGAGCTGGTTCCGCAGCTTACAATTGTTTATGAGAAGGATGCTTACGATTTGACTGTGACTGCTGCTAATGCAAGCACTCTTGTGTTACCATTCAGCGCAGAGTTACCAACGGGAATCTCTGCTTATACATTAAACTACACCAACGGAAATTCGTCGGTAACGGCAACACCTGTGGATGCGATTACCGCTAACGAGCCCGTCTTGATTAACGCTGTTGCAGGCAACTACACATTTAAATCAAATGGTACAACCAACAATAACACACCCGTTTCTGGTGCCCTGACCGGCGTATATGCCAAAACCACTGTGCCCTCTGGTTCCTACATCTTATTCTACGGGGATAGTGGTGTAGGCTTCTATAAGGCCAACAACAACACCGTTGCCGCCAACCGTGCCTATCTGACCGCAGAGGGAGCCGATGCGAAGCTGATGATTGACTTCGGGGATCTGCCTACGGGCATCGAGAGCCTCACCCCCAGCTCATCTCCAAAGAGCGAGGGCACCATCTACAACCTGGCTGGCCAGCGTCTGAACAAGATGCAGAAGGGCGTGAATATCGTGAACGGCCGTAAAGTACTCGTAAAGTAATCATTTCATTTGCATATACAATGAATAAGAAGATATATCTGGCACCCGCCACGAGCGTGGTCAACGTCCACCTCTCCCAAGTCCTCGCGAGCTCTCCCGTTGGCTCACAGGTCTATACCGACATAGACGCCACCAACGGCGCAGAGGGTCTCACCAAACAACAGGAATGGGGCGACATCTGGGAGTGACCTGATGGTCCCTGAAACCTGAGACGAGTGACAGCAGCTGCAACACCGCAGCTGCTGTCTTTTCGTAACTATACGCCAGCCTCTGCGTTGAGAGTACAATGGCCGCTTTTGCAAAATTTCATCATTCAACTTTTGCCAGGGAAGCACACATGGTATGACAGCATGACGGCGTGACATTTGCGATTTTCATCCATCACCTGACAATGAAAAGAGAACATCTAAAAATACGAAAAACACGAAATCGCCTTTTTGTATTTCATTGAAAAAGAAAGAAATAAAAATTCTCTAATTCTCTAATTCTTGATTAATAGAATATACCAAAAGTGAATAATGAAAAATAAAAGTTACTTATGCGCAGCTAATTATGAATTATGAATTGTGAATTATGAATTGATTATTTGACTATTTCCCTCACTCTCTCATATCGATTGATTCCCAGCTGGTTGCGGTGAGGGAAATGGTGAGGCGGTGAGAGTAATGCGCTGTTTCGTGTACT
>ERZ842401.5130-NODE-5130-length-14714-cov-11.236988_pt1 | contig 14714 bp, 8 predicted proteins | sample MGYA00521270_ERZ842401 | MGnify/ENA primary metagenome ERZ842401 (study PRJEB31892, sample SAMEA3878208) | bioreactor metagenome | biome: Moose rumen | place: Sweden | collected 2011-10 | study: EMG produced TPA metagenomics assembly of the PRJEB12797 data set...
TCTTCTCTGTATTCGTTCCATACTCCATCTTTTCGCTTCATCACGTGCTCACCCGTAAGCTGCCACATCACCCAATTTGGTTGACGTGTGTTTGCATTATAAGACACTGTATAGCAATATCTCTGTAACAACTTATCGGGGATTGAATCGGGTATGACAGGATAACCCACATCCGACAATGTATTCCAAGCTTCGCGGCTCTCGTTTGTCTGTGTTTCTTCTAAAATATCAGACAAAGAAGATGTGTTCACATTCTGTTGTGAACACATACTGCATGACTGAAACAATATACATAACAGCACTATGCCGTGTCTGAGCCTGTAATTCATCTACATTTTAGAGTCCGATTAGAGCCATCACCAATGAATAGCATCCTGCTATAACCATAATGACACCAATTATATTGCACGCAAGTTTAATAATATCACGAACTTTTTTCTTCCCTTCAGTAATCCATCCAGGCACGAGTTTCCAGATAATTAATCCAAGAATAATTTCGATAATAGAAGATATCATACATGTAAAATAGTATAATTATTTTAGTTTATCCCATTTCCATTTACCATCAATGCAAGGATATGCATCTCTACTTGAACTACAATCGTAGTAAGGACCACCCGGATATGAGGCCTGCCAATCGAGATTAAGCCATGTCTTACCATTTGCATTGCGAGTATGAAGTTGCTCAATACTAAAATTATCGAATCTCTTTTTTATTACTTTCAAGACCTCATCTGAATTAAAATGAGAAATATCCACTTCTGTAAAAGCATGTCCACCAGTTAGATTATGGCCAGTATTAACACAAACATCAGCACCAACAGCAAGCAGACATGAAGCCATTAGAACGGCAAAATCATCACAATCACCAGTTAAGAAACTAGCTATGGATTCTGATGCGCGAGCCACATACTCATGGCCATTAGGATCATTGACATATCTCCATTTTTTATAGCAATAGTCAAATATCTCGCATATTTGTCCCGGATTAAAACTGCCTGCACTTCTACCAGCCAACTGATTTGCAAAACTTTTAGTGTAAGGAAGGTCATAGTCACATGCTTCATCAAGCATGTCTAAATTCATATTACCATTATCATACCAAGCGCTATGCTTTCGTTCTGCGGGCATTTGGTAGTCTGGCAGTTTGATGTTATCACCATTGTAATCGATTATTGTCGGTTTGGTTGGCGTCGGAGTCGGAGTTGTCGATTTCACTTTTCCAGCCAGCTCCATAAACTTGTCTTTTCTGTCAAAAAGATAAGAATCTTCTTGTAAGGAAGCAAGGCCCTGTCCTAAGATTAATTCATTAACACATATTCCATCTTCATCTTTATCTAAATATGCGTAAACCACATCCCCTTCTGACAGTCTATCTGGTTCAAATGGCGATTTGCTATCAGGTACAACCTTTATCTTTATCCCATCTGACATCAGTTGTTTCAACTTCTCTTTTCCTTCTTCTGTACTAGAAATACCGATTAAATGTATTTCTGCACCATTATCAAGGACAACAACATTTCCATCTTTTACTGCTGAGATTAGCCGTCCTTCTGGCCAAACAAGAACCGCAATGACAATAATAATTGCAGCAAAGATACCAATTACTTTAATATCAAGTTTCATTTATCTAGAAATTAGTTATTAGTTACACAACACAATACACTTTTTTATTACCTTCCAGTAACCATTACTATATTCCAATTCACCATAATCTTTCTCTTCTGTTGTGATATATGTTGCATCCTCAATATTGCCAACAGCCATACACACAAGATTAAACAAAGAATTAGGATTCATCTTAAAGCGTGGCAGTTTCTCTGGAATTGGATAAAATTTTGCTGTATTTTCTGAAGTTTTTTGAATTACATACAAACATTTTGCACTTGCAGCAGGCAATTCGCTACTTTCTTCAAATCCATTTCCAGAGGGTGCACCATAATACATTAATGGGTATTGTTCTCTTTCCGCATAAATAGAATCAATCGGATTGACGAAAAGTTCTACTTCTCGGTTATTACTCTTGGGGATATTCCCAGACGCGTAACTATCCACTTCCGATAAATCAGCCAGTTTGCTGAGCTGCTGGTTCAGTAAACCAGCAGTCTCAGCAATCTGACGAATACAGTCGATTTGTTCTTTTGTCATACTCTATCTTGAAACTTGCTCCATTAACAATGCAATATATTGGAAGAACAAAGAATCGGAGAGTAATCCTGTTGGGGGCACTCGTAGTGCGTAGTTACCTCCTATCAAATCTAATTGGGTTAGCATTTCTTCTTTCTGAATATACGGAGTTCTAGTTGTATAGATCTTGGAATAGAACATATTAATAAACTCCTTAACGTTAGGAAGAACATGCTCTCTTACGTTATATTCAGTACCAACATCTGCACCACCATCCATTGGAAGAAGCTCTTTTGCGGTACAAGCGTCACCAACCATCACGACTCTTCCTGCAGTGGACGCTTCGTTAAGCTCAATTCCGCGAGACAGTCCATTAAGAGCACCATTAACAGTTGCGGTCTTTGGAGCAGGAGGGTTAACAATTTGCATGGCATTGAGTCTTGCAATTGCAGCATTCCCTTGTTCTCCACCAAATTTCTGATAGACATATTTGAAGATTTCTTTAATGTCGTGGTTGCGATCGTCATTTAAAGAGAGAAGCTTTGAACCATTTCCTGTAAGGAATATCTGAATTGGCAACTCCTGAGGTGAGTAAATACAACACAATTGAGCCACATGATAAATGATGGCTGCATTATGCAACTTCAGAACAAAGTTGGCATCTCTGTCGCGGAATATGTTTTCGAAATTAATTGGATCTTTTGCAAAACCATAGTTCATCAGTTCGCTTATTGGTCGGTCAAATCCAATTTTATAGACACCAAACTCACCAGGAACCTGTTGCGTGCCTTCGAACAAAGACTGATTTCTTATCTTTCGTCCAAATATAGTGTCCTGCATATTGTTCACGCCAATCTGATTCATGGAACTACCTAAATATAAAGCATTACCAGCAAAGCCGAATGAGGTGATAAATTTGGGCCTCACGATTCCTTGTCGATCTGCTTGATAGCCAATAACATCAGTAGAACCACCGCCAATGTCCATCAGAAGAGTCAGATTATGAGCTGTAGCAAAAGTGTCCAAACAGTGGAATATTGGAGAACGTGATTCATTGGTATATGCCACTCGATATCCGCCAAAATTAGAATCATCTTGATAAGGATTATTGCAATTGAAAATGAACTTTTTATATGCTTCTCCCCATATTTGTTTATATTCACCCACTAAGGCGTTATCGAAGGCAAGTGGGTATGACCATAATAATGAACATTCCTCAAGATTATAGCCACAACTTAACAGATGACTTCTTACTATAAACAGTAGTTCATTTACAAAAGCTTTTAGGCATTCCTTATAAAAGCCACCTTCCCTTAAGACAATATTACCTTGTTGATTTCTTTCACAGAACCACTTAAATGCACTTCCATCACTAATCCTGTCATAGTAATATGGCTGTGCCCCCTTTCTAATACCCCTTTCATAATAGGCAAAAGGAATGGCAGTATTAATTAGCGGATTTAAATGAGCATTATTTGCGACATTCCCTCTTGTACAATTCTGTCGAAGGAAATTGATAACAGTGGGTATTGGGAATTGATATCCATCGTTATCAATTCTTGAGGGAATAAACTCATTCAATTGAGTGGTAAGCCATTCATCAGATGGCTTCTCGTCGCGATCAGAGACTCTTAGATACAGATCTTCTCTGTTCTGTGCCGGTGCGTGAGAATCCTCCTGTTCAGAACAACGCTTATTCATAAAGGTAAGTTCGTTCCAAGCAGGGATATTATTTCCCACATGATGCGTATTGATTGGTTGTATAGCAAAATTGACGCCTGGTGCTGAATAGGTATAAGCCATATATGTATTTGAAGTACCGAGGTCAATGGCTACATTCACTCTACCAGGAATAACATTGGGAGTCTTGAGACGTGGAACTATAAATGAACCAACCTTTTTTCCTGAAGCTAATGTTAATTCAACTTGTATATAAGCAAGTCCTTCTCTTGCAGAAAGTTGGTGGTACTCACAATTCACAGGCATCTCTTCATTAGAAATGTCATTAGTCTTATTATCTTCATGTTCAACAGCTAAATAGCTACCAATCTTTCCCTCATTGTCAATCTTATAGAATTTAAGACTATAAACCGACTCAAAACTATTATAGAAAAGAATTTTATAGATATTTTCAGCATTTTTAGCTCTGATAAATGGATATATACCAAAAGCAAAAGGACGCATCTGCTCACCTTCAATAACAATACCATTTGGGAAAGAAACATCCTGACCGGTAAAATATTCTCGTCGCAATACTGTTTCTCCACCGCCTTGCAGTGGCATGGTTAATGCTACAGAATATTTTCCTGCTTGAATTTTTACAATGGATAGACGACTTACAAGTTCCTCCAGCGTGAAGTAATTCAGAGCAAGTTCCTTGATGGGAATTAAGCATCTGTTTTTCATCTGATTACCATCCGTCAGGTCTTTAAATGGGACCATGATGTAATGCTCATTCACATCGTATGTTAGGATATACAATGCATCACTTAGAATATCATTTACACCAATCCAGGGGCATGGTTCTGGTGAGTCTGAAGGGAATCTTCTGTGCTCAATGGGAAGTACATTATAATCATCTTCGGAAATAGTTAAATCGACTGAATCTTCCAAATACAAAAGATACTTAATGTATGAGCAATCAAGTCCGTCAGGACGAATAAACAAATTATGTCCATCAACCTGTTGAAGCGGATTACGATTGATATTGTATTTCTGATACTCCGGATCTGTAATATGGCGCTGATTGAGACGTGTAATATGATCTTCAATGCTTAACTTTACTGATTCAAACAGACTTTCAAAAATATACTGAAGCCCCGTATCACGCAACAAAAGAAACATAAAATCTTTGAATTCGGTCGAACGGGATTCAAAACCAGTCCAATCTATCGGGTTTGCTGTTAAAAGTTTATGATGTGTTCTGGCATCAACCTCTAATCCGATTTCTGACAAATCACAATCTGCTTTAGCATAAAAACCAGTAAATGGAGATGTTGAAGCAAATGTTTTTCCGTTGTATTTCAGGACGTACAAGGATGTAAAGTCAAAAGAGTAGTTGTTGACTCCATTTCTTTGAGCAATACTTCTTAGTGCATTTACGTACTCGTCACGGAAAAGATCCAAAGTTTCAACATAACTCTTTAGTCGTGTTGGTTCTCCAAATTCATCTTGAAAAAGAGCTTGAACTTCAGGCTCCGCATTGTGAGTACTGATTAGATTCAATTTATGAAGAGTGATGCCTTTTTCCTGAAAATTAATATTGTCTGCATTGAACAACAACTCGTAAATGTCCAAACAATGGGACATTGCTCTATTATAGTCGGCAGACAATGCACGACGTTGCATACGCCCTCTGTTCATTGTTACTTGGCCACAATTGGCTTCTTTAAAAGCCAAATCAGTGATGTGCATACGAGCATATGGAGAAGGTATTGATGTTATACGACCAACATCTTTGCACACAGACATATGACTTGGATCGTCAAAGTATGCAGAAGAATACGGATTAACATTCGAGACTTCAAAGTCTGTTGCTGTCTGGGCGGAAACCTGCTCAGCAGTTATTCCAAATTTATATTTTTCCATTTTGGATTGTTTTTACATTGTAATACAATTATTATTAATAACATCATCGAGAGCATCTGATATAACTTTTAGCAATGTCCCAAGTTTCCTTTCCGTATCAACGCCATTAAGACCTCTAGGATAATGCATCTGGTAAATTTTCTTCATCGAGGCACTCACATTTGCAGGTAAGACAACATCTTCTTCGTGGGCGAAGGGGAAAAAACCCACAGTTCTTCTTTCAACTTTCGCAATACCTTTTTCACTGGCTTCATTGGAATAGAAAAGCTCAGCGATATTGGAATCGGTGGCATCAGTAATTGATTTATAAAGCATGAAGGGACGCATAGCCGTTTCTGCCCCAAGCTCACCAAACCAGGTCTCCCATTCCTGAAGTAAATGATTTAATCCCCAAGAATGAGCAAAATCCTTGTCTCTACCCGGTTCTGCTACAGAATCGACAATCATATTGTCAATACCTATTTCAGAAACGTAATTCTGATTGGATTTATTAATAGCCCATTTCAGGAAATTCTTGTTTTGGAAAATGACCTTCATCATTTGGAATTTAACAATGGCCTTTCTGATATCCGAATTTGTTACACCAGAAATGTTAGTAGACGAAATGCCTCCTTTTTGGTTAACTCCCCAAATGGGAATCTTATATGTCACATCCCCATGTCCATCTTGTTTGCTAAAATCGGCTATCGACATAGCGGCTAACAATTCAACAAGGTGTGTTCTGTTGTTTTGTTTGTCACCTCCGACATTATGGTCAAACACATCCTTGGCATCTCCGTCGCCAACATAGTATTGGAAATCCACCTGATCCTTCATATATTGGTCATAATACATCAGTGCAGCTCGGGTCTTCGTTTCAAAAGAATCGGAATTTACATCCCATCTGTCAACATCAATTATATCCGCATTATCTTCCCCTTGAAGTTTAAAATAGGGAAGTATAGCGACAGCCCCTATTGTTGGGCGGTTAGCGGGCGCTATGGCGTGAAATGTATTCACCACTAACGGTATACCCGCAGCTCCAGTACCTCCAAAAAGACTACCCAAAACGATTATTCCATCATTCTTTGAAATATTAGCTTTTATCTGCGTAAATTCATCTTCTTGCAAAGAGATGCTGTTCAAGACAATACTACCTATATTTGGATTTCCGACAAATCCAACATTTAAAGGCATATCCAAATCATTTTGGGTGAACAGCAAATCAAGTTCTTCCTTTATCTCTTTGTAATGTGGATTAGTTTCATCATCTATTCCACCTATTACATTGGCCAAATTGCCAATTTCTCCACCTGCGCGATTAAGAACAACTGGTTTTTCAATAATAGAACTAAAGAAAGATCCCCAATCTTTAGGATCCTGTGAAATCACATCATACAAGTGATGGGCTCCAGAATGGCCATGCTCTTTGGGGTCATTACTGGCAGGATTAGATCTGTAGAATCGAATCAAGTCTAAGCATTGGGTCAATGCGTGCGATTGTTCATCATTGTCTATGATTACAGGATGTATGCGTTCTGCACCAACGGGAACACCGGCGGCCATCAACATAACAAACGATTTTAAAATGCGTTCTCCGCTGCCTCCGATTGCAATTATATATAAATTTCTCATAGATTTTTTCATTTCTGGTTGTATTTATTTCCAACAATTTAAAAGATGAATGCCTTGTGCATTCGAATAGTGCTTAAGACACAATGAGCAAGCCTCAAAAAGTAAACTATACCAAAAGATGTCCCATAGGCAAATCTCGAGCATAGGAAGTGTGAAGACCGCCGCAGGAGTGACCATTGTCGCAATAGCAATACAGCTAAGCACGACTAATGTTATATATCCCATAAAATAGATACCTCTATAGTTCTGCTTCGTGGCATTTTGCACATTTTTTGCCACTCCTCTATAGAAAACGAAGGCAAATATCAATGACACAAGGAGCAGACAATAAAGGCAATACTCCTTGCCATGCTCTTGTGCACCAAACCAATTAGTAGTATTGGCATCTTTTAATTTTACAAAGAAGTAAGCAAATCTTGATAATTTCACACCAAAAGGTAGTGTAAATGAACTTAATAGTACCATAGTCTTATTTATTTTAGTTATTCTTTTGTATTCCAAATTTAAATGTACCTACAATCTGATTATAGTCGCGGCCGTTAGGATAGAACGCTTTGTCTATGTTTTTGATTATTGATTCAAAGCCCCACGTTTTCCCATCCATTTTGGATTCATTGATATCATCAAGCGTAGATGCGTCCTCACTCCAGTTATTATTGCACATCACCCGCACTTCCACTTCCCCAGACTCTAATTCATTATACGGCTTTAAAGTAAAATGAAGATTAAAATCTGGATATATCACTGAAGAAGTGGAAAAAACATCTGGTGTTGACTCAGCAAACAATTTAGTATGAGTTGTGTAGCAAGAGGGAGGAACTATAAGATCATTACATCTAATTGTAAAAGAAGATGTCGAACTCCCCAAGTCATCTGCTGTCCAGATTCCACCTATTGCAGTAGATTCTTCATTTTCCGCATTACCAATATTCCATAGCTTTGCATAATCATCACCTTCTTTTGCTGCCAATTCATAGTTGACCGTTTTCGAACATACGTCAATATTAAATGACGTATAAATATTTTCATATTCTTTTATACAGTTTTTATAGACTAAATCTTTTAGCAGATCTGCCTTTCCCACAAAGAAAATATAGAATGGCCGTTTCTCCATTTTCTTTCCCTTATATAGATCTGAAGCCTTGATGTTTTCAGTATAGTTATAGTAATAGCGGCCGTTAAAATCGCTGTAGTACTGAACCATCATCACATCAAGACCGGCATCTTTGATTGCTTTCATTTCACTGTGAATAGCTGCTCCCAAGCCGTCAATCTGGGTTTTATTGTAGAAAGTGTCTTTGCTTTCAATAATTTTTGCCTTACCCCATGACATCACCATATCTGAAACAACAATTGAAAGCGAACTGTCATTCGCATTAGCTTTTGCTTCGTGAACCATATTTTGTATAGAGGTTGTTACGTCATTGAAGATTTTCTTGTTTTGCATAGCCAAACGTAGCGGATCTTTTGCATAAGTATCTTTTCCGCATTTTGAAACTGAGGTAACCTTATACTCGCTCTCGAGATTGTCAAGCATAGAAGAAACAGTTCTGATGAATGTGTTTTTACCACTTTCAATGCCTGCGAAGTCAATATAACCACGCATACTCCCGGAAAAATCCACATATAAGTTAATTGACTTTACGGGATTTGCTTTGATTAATTCCGGTGCTTGAACCTTTGCTTCAAATTTTTCTCCCAATTCATTAGTAGAGGGGAAAAGCATCCAAATAAAGATGGCGACAACACCAATCAATAGAGGAATTCCGATAATTTTTTTAGCGTCCATAATTGTTTATTTTTTAATAGTAACTTTGATTTTTGTTTGAGGTTTTCTGTCGTTTGCTTGATATACGATGCAATTTTCAATCTCCAAGATTTGTCCAGGCTTACCTATACCAACATCTACGGGATTTGCTTTCAGATCAACATTCTCGCCAGCCATATCTCCCACTTTTACATATATCACATTAATCTGTAATTGTTTTGCCAGGGAAAGAATGTCATTCCTGTATTTCTCAAATATGGCGACCTTCGATTTGAGTTCGGGCGTCAACAGGCCTAAACCCGCCATAGATTCATTTAGAACCATTATGGCGTTGATGTAATTACCCAGATATTGGAAGAAATACGATCTGACTATAGAGTCAATTTCCTTGTTGTCTGGCTTGAATTTTGCCAGAGACGAATCATTAAACATAAAGTTTGCCTTTGATGCCATATTGACATCTGTAAGGAATTTCTCCATATTGATACCATTTATTGCCTTTCCATATTTTGAAAGAGCTTTCATTATGAAATAAGGATCATCAACACCGACATCTAATAATGAATAAGCGGCAGATTGCACCTGATTGCCCAGTTCAATCAAGGCGTGTACTTGTTTGCTGTAGGTTTCAGTATATGAAACTACACTTGAAAGAGAGCGAGTGAAGTCCTCCATCGCCTTCTCTAAGGACTTGATTTCACTATTTTTTTTGTCTTCCAGGTTCCGCAATTCTTTTTCTTTGTCTTTGTTTGCTGCATTCTTGGCATCATCAACGGCTTTCTGTTTTGACTCTTCTGCTCTTTTGGCTTGTTCTTCTGCTTCTTGCTTCTTTCTTTTCAGTTCATCAATTTCTTTCCTTTTCTCTGCCACTACGGCTTGTTTGGCATCATCAACGGCTTTTTGCTTTGACTCTTCCGCTTTTTTGGCTTGTTCTTCTGCTTCTTGTTTCTTTCTTTTCAATTCATCAATTTCTTTCTTTTTCTCTTCTACTACTGCTCGCTTAGCTTCATCAATTGCATTCTGCTTAGAAGATTCAGCTTCTCTCGCCCTTTGTTCTGCGTTTGATTTCTCTGTTTGGAGATTTTTTATTTCTTCTGATAGTTCATCCTTAGTCTTTTTTATCGCTTTATCGATTTCGTCTTGCTTTGTATCTTCTATTTTCTTTTTTTCAGCGGCGACTTTCTCTTCCTGTTGTTTTTTAACATTTTCGGAAAGTGTTTCAATTATCTTTTTTAGCTTATCATAAGTTTCACGACTTATAGAATCTGTAACTACCTGTGTCGTTTCATCGTCTTTAGGAATATACAAAGAACTAATGGCGTCAGAAATCTCATCATATAATGATGGTTCCTGTTGTGTCTGTTGAATAGGGTCAACAGGTTCATTCTTAGGTAAGGCTGGGGTAAGATCAGCTTGAATCTCTAAGATTTCTTTTTTCTCTGAAATGAAAACTCGAATTTTTGAGCATTTCTTTCTTAACGCTCTTCTATTATGTCCTTCTATCTTGCACAATTCGTCTATTATTCCTTGAATATTATTTGTGTCTAATAGAGAATCATGATTTATGGTATCCTTTATGTTCTCTGGAAGAATGTTAAATAGTTCTTCAAGAGAGTTTACCAATTCTTGCTTGCTCTTTTGTGCTTTGTTATTTAAAATGTAAATCGCATTCGTATCCTCTTTTTCTTGAGGCTCAGAGACACCATCATTTTTCCACACATATTCATGTGCGGAAATAAAAGAAAGAACATCGTCGCAGTCATTATTTAGAGATGGATTTTTGGCTTTAACCATTATCATAGCATCTCGTATATCACCTATATTATCAATGTCATCTATGGAAACTATATCCCATATCTCTGATGACACCTTGCCCTTTAACGAATCAAGTTTGACACGCAATTGTTGTTTAAATGTTTCACTATCAGCCTTGCTTATTTGACTATTATTCTGTTTTTCTTTATTTGTTCCTGATTGAATAATTAAAGGTAATAACCATTTACGGAATGCCACAAGCAGGACGATAAGACTCGCAAAAATGACAACCATCCATAAGGAAGATGTGTCTTCTGATGGCTCAACGACGAATTTTAGAATACAAATCTCATTTCCATTTTTGTCACAAACAGTTACACAAGAACCCGATTTAAATATTATAGAGTCTGGGATTTCTCGATACGAATAACAAATAGAGCTATCTTTTGAAAAATCATATTTAATGTCACTAGATATGATTTCCCCACTCAATTTTTTTATTATTAAGCTATCTGCAATTGTTTTTCTCGAAAAAAAATCTGTTGAGTCCCCTAAAGTAATAATTGTCTTTGTATCCTTTGAGGAATCAAGATTCTTCGATTCCTTCTGGAATTTTAATGTGGAGTCATTCGGAATAGACATTTCGACATCGTCTTTATGCTTCCATCTGACAAGACGAAATGTACACTCACGTTTCCAAGGATCTTGACCATGAGTTATCTTATATAGTTTGCCAATATGAAATGAAAATGTAGAGAATGATGTTTCAACATCGTTAGAAGATATTTTGTTATGAGAATCTAAGTTGTTATTCACTTTCGATTTCAGCACAATGGAGCCATTCGAGGTTATAGAGAAATTCTTTTCATTATCTTGCAATCTTTCACTATTTGCGGCGGCCTGTTTGCTTTGTCCGAGATTTGTAATAATATTATTTACGATTATTGAATCATCAGGACATAACACGCAATGTATGGAATCAATAATTATTATTGACTCTACCTTTTTCCCATTGCTGATGAAAGATGGGGTGTTAGATTGTATATCTAGCTGTAGAGTGTCTGCTTTTTGGGCATATATAAGTGTCGCAAAAAACAAGAGCCAACAAAAAATGATATTTCTTTTCATAATTCTACAGATTAAAAATGATTAGTTTTAGTTGGTTTGCTCTTTTCCTCGCTTGAGGTGGATTCTGTGTTAATTTCAGTCTGAGATACAGGACTGGCAAAAGAGGTGGGGCGGTCAGTCGTTACATCTTCCGTACAAGGCATAGCTGAGAACGCATACGCATCACTGTTCTCTGTCCTAATATCAGAATCATTAATGGCACCGGATCCTTCTAAACATTTACCACCAGCAATATTTATCATGTATTTGAAGTTGTTTTTGTCGTCAACACTTACAATAATACCCTTAATTGCTGCATGAATATCTCCAGCCCCCAAGTGAACTAATTGGTTAACAAGATGTTTAACCTTATTGCTTTCTTGAGGATTTGTACTATTAAGTCCTTTCATAACCTCATCATGTTTTGATGTCAGCATCTGTAGGATTCTTGCATTTGGCAGATTTGGTGTTAAGACTTTATGGTTTGGATCACTTGACACACGACCAAAGTCGTCGTCCAACTTCTCTCCCTTTCTAATCAAAGGAATAAAGGTACTCTCTCCGTTTTTCATATCAACATAACCAATTGTTGACATGATAATATTATGCTCCAGTCTGACATAATTACTAAACATGGCATACCAACAAGCACCTGTAGCCACAGCAGTCTTTACCAGCTCATCAGCTGTCTTTGTAGAATCTGATTTCTCCAAACCATCCCAAACGGAATACGACATATCAAGTTTGTCTTTCACTGTTGACATCACTCTGCTTCTGATACCAGGATACAAAGTGGTTCTGCCACTGAAGATAATCTCAACATCTTCTACTCCCAGGTTTGCGAGAAGCTCGGTGACAGCATCTTCAACAGCGTTAAAGATGTATTTGTTCATAAATGTCCGTTCTGTCCATTCTTTTCTTAAATATACAGAAGACTCATCATCAATCTGAGTAGGAATCTTTATTCCAAAATCCGGTAATCCTGTATCAGAAGAAATGTCCATCCATAGTTTTGCTATATCGTCTTCGTTCATAGGACCACCTTTGGCAATTCTCCCTATCCAATTCAACTTGAGGTCTTGCACAAATTTCAATAAACCTGTCCGATGCTGCTTTATGTGCTCACTTTGCTTTATCTTGTTTTCTTTCAGGTATTTCTGAACTGCCGGAATCTGATATAGCAATAATATCCATGCATAATCAATATCATCACCACCTACGTTAAATCCAACTCTTGCTTTAGTAGAGAGTTCTATCTCTCGAATATATTTGCTTCCATTGTAGCTGGCTGCAATGACTTTCATCGTGAAAGCTGTTGCATTAATTGTTGCGCCGCCCATATCAAATACAACAAAAGCTTTCCCCCTTTTCTCGTAATTCTCCGGATTCATTGTTATTTGGCTCCAACAATTACGCAAATAGCACATCATCACACTTTCAGCTTCGTAGATATAGTGGACTTCACTGAAAATACCTGTTCTTTTTATGCTGTCAACCATATCCTGTGCCTTCACAATTGTATAATTGTTAGGTACGGCAACAATAGCACGAGAAGGAACAAACTTGCCTTTCTGAACAAACCAGGCTCTTTCCTTGTCTGTAACATCTTCACTTGTCCTTATGTATTGTTCAAAGTGATTACAAAGTCCCTTTACCAACAATAAAGCCAAATCTCTACCTGATATTTTACAAATTTCTCTTCTTTTTTCATCAAGCAACGTATGCATATCGTTATATCCTAACAACTTCTTAATACTTTGAAAGCTGTTGCGACCTTCATGGACACTTGCAAGATTCCCAAAATAGAAATCTCCATCTGCTTTATATTTCGGAGCTTCTTTTAAACCTGTTATGTCAACTTGTCCTTTTTTCTCAATAATCGAAGAATTGTCATCAATTTTGATCTTAGATGGAAATATGGAGACATACGTTTCTTTTTTTCCATCAAATTCTTTATTGTAAGCAATTTTAATGTTTGTCATGTCTGCAGGATTTCCCTCCATGCCATATGCTATACATGAGCCACTTGTTCCAGGATCAAATGCCATCCACAAGGCTGGGTTAGGTATTTCGTGACGAACAATAAAATGATACAGCTGAGAATCCTCTTTAATAGAGATACATTCATCGCCTTTCCACAAAGTAGCCTTCACACTGACCTTCATGTCAAGGATATTATCTCGACTGTTTAAATCAGGATTTGCACCTTCCTCCTGATATGCCACAGCATTTAGCTCAAAAGATCCATCTGAATTTAAAGGAACCTCATACCATTTAGACTTACATTTCTTGGCACCGTTACTTTCGTTTCCATCTGGCCTAAAACTGAAATCTTCATTGTTGTCAACGTCATCTATTCTATACTCAACTTTTAATTGATAAGCACGGGCAAAGGATGGCTTATGCATATCTACAAATCCGGTAACATTGATAACACGCTGTTTCTCGTTTTTATTGATGTACCAGCAATCTCTATCAACCACATGATAGTCCTTTAATTCCATAAATCTGGAATTCGAGACATGCCAAATTTTAACATTTACACCACGCAATGCGGACTTTCCACGTTTATTATAGGCTATCCTTGCTAAAATAGCCAAAACAACGATTGCGATAAAAATAATAATTAGTGCCATTTTTTCAAATAAAGTAAATTCAGGATAAAAAACATTCTCTGTGAGTATAACATTCCTATCAGCAACAAACACCATCGGCATTATGGTTTGATTGCCATTTTTGATTGTAGTGTAAAAAA
>ERZ842401.5131-NODE-5131-length-14713-cov-4.011461_pt1 | contig 14713 bp, 10 predicted proteins | sample MGYA00521270_ERZ842401 | MGnify/ENA primary metagenome ERZ842401 (study PRJEB31892, sample SAMEA3878208) | bioreactor metagenome | biome: Moose rumen | place: Sweden | collected 2011-10 | study: EMG produced TPA metagenomics assembly of the PRJEB12797 data set...
GGCGACTCGGTTGTCTTTGACCTGCAAGACGACGGAACAGGTACGATAAGCGATGTAGCCAACCGCCGCAACTATATAGTCCGCAAAGCCACCAAGCTCTCCAAGCAGACTCATGTGATTGCGTCGAACATTGACCTGCTGTGTGTGGTGGCCACGCTTGCACATCCACGCACTTCGACAGGATTTATCGACAGGCTGCTCATAACAGCCGAGGCCTACCACATCCCGGCATGTGTCATATTCAACAAGCTCGACCTATACGACGGCGAACTTGTCGAACAGCTGGATACGACAAAAAAAATCTACGAGGCCGTTGGCTACCGTGTCTTCGTCACTTCAGTTGCCAACGGTGCGGGTATTGCCGAACTACGAGCCTTGCTGGACGGCAAGACCGTTCTTTTCAGCGGCCATAGCGGTGTGGGCAAGTCGGCGCTGCTCAACGCCATCGAGCCCTCGTTCAACCTGCGTGTGGGCGAGGTGTCGCAGTGGAGCGAGAAAGGCCGTCACACCACCACCTTTGCCGAGCTGTTCCCACTGCCCGCAGCCAACGCTTTCTTGATTGACACGCCGGGAATAAAGGAGTTCGGAATGGTGGACATAAAGGTTGAGGAACTGGGGCATTTTTTCCCGGAGATACGCGAACGCCTCCACGGGTGCCGCTTCAACACCTGCACACATACGCACGAGCCTGGTTGCGCGGTAAAACAGGCAGTGGAACAGGGTGTCATTGCCGAAGAGCGCTACACCAACTACCTCGGTATCATAAACCAAATCAAGAACGAAAACTGATCGCCATGACACGCCACTGGCTCACCCTCGCTCTCTTTGCCACCCTCTTTGCCACGTTACCGTTTTCGGCCATGGCCGATCTTCCTGACAACTGGCGAAACCGCTGGTGGATGGGGCTGATACAGGAGACCGCGCTGCCGTTGAACCTCACATTCGATGGCGACACGCTCGCCCCCGTCCTCTACAGCCCGTTACAAACCAGCGAACCGATACATCCCTCATCGTGGTCGTTCCAATCCGACACTCTACGCCTGCAGGTCAAATCACTCGGTGTCAAGATGACCCTTTGTTTCCATGCCTCCGACACCACATTCACAGGCCGTTTCAAACAAGGTTTGCTTGTGGCCGACATCACGCTGCGCCCCTCGCAGGGCTTATTCAAACTCAACCGCCCCCAGGAACCCCATCCTCCATTCACTTACACAGAGAGGGCTCTCATCCTCACACGAAAAGACAAAACCGGCGCGACAATCAACATCGGTGCAACACTCACCATCCCGGACTCAGGTTCAGAATCACCCAACGGCAAGTCGCCATGCGTGCTGCTTATATCAGGGTCGGGGATGCAAAACCGGGACGAGGAAATAATGGGTCACAAACCATTCCGCGTGATTGCCGACTATCTTGCAAGGCATGGCATAGCCAGTCTGCGTTACGACGACCGCGGCACCGGCGAGAGTAACGGCGATGTTGCCAGCATAACCACCGACGGGCTCGCCGACGATGCCGAATGGCTCTTCAAATGGCTTTGCAAACAGCCTGGTGTGGACCCGAAGCGTGTGGGGATTGCCGGTCATAGCGAAGGGGGTGTCATAGCTCCGATGATAGCATCGCGCAACCGCAGCGTGGCCTTTGTCATACTACTTGCCGCACCAGGCATGACGGGAGCCGAACTACTGCTCCAGCAAAACCACTTGCTTTACACTGCATCGGGCGTGAACGACACACTTGTCGGCATCCGCCTGCGGTTTCTCGAGGAATGTTTCAACCTTGCCTCAAGCGCAGACGAGGCCTCGCTTGAGGAGGCCTGCAAAGCACTTGCCGACAGCCATGCCGCCGGCCTTTCAAAGAACGAGCGCAAAAAGATTGGCCTCTCGCGCTACGATGCCATCCAGATGGCGGCACAACTTCGCATACCCTGGATGAGGCGTTTCCTCACACTCGACCCCACTGTTTATCTTTCCAAAATCCGCTGTCCGGTGCTTGCCCTCGCCGGCTCGCATGACCTGCAGGTTCCTGCCGCTCAAAACATAGAGGCAATCACGCGCTGCGTCAACCCCAAACTTTTAACCACCAAACAGTTCGACAACCTGAACCATCTTTTCCAGCACTGTGACCGCGGCCTCCCCTCCGAGTACATGCTCATAGAGGAGACCTTCTCAATCGAGGCCCTCGACACAATAGTGCGGTGGGTGCAGCACATCCTTTGATTGAGGCATCCAAACCATACCCTGCGGACTCCGCGTGATGCTCCGACACACAGGGATTTAACCGGCTTATGCAGCTTCAGTCGATGAATTGGGCGGCGACGAGCTTTGAATAAGTGCCACCGGCATTGACAAGTTCGTCGTGGATGCCGCTTTCGACAATGCGTCCTTTGTCGAAAACATAGATGTAGTTGGCGTTACGTATGGTTTGCAAGCGGTGAGCGATTACAATGGATGTCCGTCCATGCATAAGACTGTCCAGTGCGGCCTGTACCTGACGTTCCGACTCGCTGTCGAGCGATGCGGTGGCTTCGTCGAGGATGAGGATAGGGCAGTCCTTGTAGAGCGCGCGTGCGATGGCGACACGCTGGCGCTGACCGCCCGACAGCGTAAGGCCGCGGTCGCCCAACAAGGTGTCGTAGCCGTCGGGGAGCGACATGATAAACTGCTCGGCGTAGGCCAGCCGTGCCGATTGGTGGACACGCTCAATATCCGGGTGTTCGTCGCCCAAAGCAATGTTAGCCAACACCGTGTCGTTGAAGAGCACGGGCTCTTGTGTCACCAGCGCAATCTGGCTGCGCAGGCTCTCGATACGTAGGTCTCTTATATCCTCACCGTCGATGGTTATACAGCCCGATGTGGGGTCGTAAAAACGCGGCAGAAGGTCGGCGAGGGTGGTTTTTCCAGAACCCGAATGTCCCACCACAGCGACGGTGGAGCCACGTGGAACAACCAGGCCGACGTCCTCGAGTACAAGCGTTTTAGGGTCGTCGGGATAGGAAAACGAGACACCGCGATATTCTATTTGATTGCTAAAACCACCGAGTGTCCGCGCCTGCGGTTTCTCCACCACCACTTCGGCGGCATCGAGTATCTCGAAAACACGTGCTGCCGAGGCATCGCCTTTCTGGACGTAGTTCCACGCACGCACAAGAGATTGCACCGGCGGTATGATGCGGGCAAAAATAACCACAAAAAGTATGAATACGGATGGGTGCATGTGCCCTGCCATGACATACCGTCCGCCGATGATGATAATGGCCGACATCGCCACAACTCCGAGCAGTTCGGAAATGTGGCTACCCAGTTCTTTCAACCGCACAACACGGTTGGCCTTCCTGCGCCAGTCGGCAGAAACACGTCCGAAGACATCACGTTGACGCGCCTCGCCGCCGAAGGCCTTTATGACGCGGATATTGGTCAAGTTCTCTTCTATGACTGAGAAAAGGTCGCCCAGTTTTTTCTGGCTTTTCACCGAGCCATGCTTGAGATGCTTGCCGACAAAGCCCACAATCAAGACAACCACCGGCACAACAAGAATGAAATAGAGGAAAAGCGTTGGGCTGATGAAAAGCAACGAAGCCGCAAGGACGACAATGTTTATTGGTGATTTGACGAGAGTTTGTATCGAACAGACGGCGCTCCACTCGATATCGGCCATATCGTTTGACATACGGCTCAGCAGGTCGCCGGTGTGACGGTTTTTGTACCATCCTATAGGCAAGATGGTTAGTTGTTTGAAAAAGTCGTTGCGCAGCCTCTCCACCACGCCGTTGCGAATGGGACTTACAAACCAGCCCGAGAGGAAGCGGAAGAGATTTGACAGTAGCACGCAGGCAAGATAGGCCAGAGCCACAGCCGCGAGACAGCAGGCTTTGCCATATTGGTCATCCAACACGGCGAGTTTCCAGCTCAACCAGTCACTCATGGCCTTTTGGTTGAAAGCAAACTGCGGTTCGGCGGTTCCGGCAGCACCACCGCCGAAAAGCAACTCGACAAATGGCACGATGAATACAAACGCTGAGAGATTGAACAGAATAGCCAACAACTCGAAAAACGCAGTCAAGCAAATGTCCTTCGGGTAATGGCGCAGATGCGACAAGGCGCGCCATATAGGTTTTCGGTTGTGGTTTTTAGTCAGAGGTCGTGGCAATCTGAATAATGTGAATGGTCAGTGGTTGGTGGCCTGGGTGACAACTATTTGCAGTTCGGCCGTGCCACCGGCTTTGTAGGAAAGGCGTTCTGGCCGTGTTTTTTGTTCAACCATGTAGTCGTACACGGCTTTCACCATATTTTCGGTGACACCCTCGATGCGAATGTGAACCATTGGGTTTTCGCGGAGGAAGCCGATATAGGCATCGACGATAGTCTTGGATGCTTGAGAGAGACCGTTGCCTGCAAGCTGTATGCCGGAAATTGTGTAGCGTCCGCCCTTTTTCAGCCGGCGCATCGTGAAGTCCCCGACATTGGGTGCTGACTGATGTTTGAGGCTTTCAGCCTTTACCAGCTTTACCGTCGGCAGGTGCTCTTTGGCCGATGCCACCACAAAATTGTCCACGCTGGCGGAGAGCATGACCGAAAGCGATGCCGGCTCGCCGCCATTCGTGTAACGCATAGGCTCGGCACCTTTGCGGTAGACTGTTATTTCGCCACTTTGCAGCTCGCCGTCGGAGGTCAAAAGGCGCGTCCGGCATAGGCGCATACTCTCGGGTTGTGCGGCCGGGTAGAGGTCGAAAAAGAAGATGTCGCTGCCGCCTTTTCCGTCAATCCCCTCGGGTGGCTTTGCGGCGTAATAGCCACGTTTGCCATCGGTGGTTACACCGAAACATATCTCGTCGCCTTCGGAGTTTATGGGCAACCCCATGTTGGTGGGGCGTTGCAGCCAAGTGTCGTTCACATTGATGAAATACATGTCGTAGCCGCCGAAACCTTGCCATCCGTCCGATGCGAAATAGAGGGTTTTGCCGTCGGCATGTATAAACGGGCATTTCTCGTTGCCTGGGGTGTTGATAGAGGGGCCGAGGTTTTCGGCACGGCTCCAGTCGCCGTTTGGCAGGCGATGGCAGCGCCATATATCGGTGCCACCCATACCACCCTCGCGGTTGGAGGCAAAATAGAGATATTGCCCGTCGGCGGTGACAGAGGGTTGAGACTCCCACGACTTGTCGCCGTTCACATTTTTACCGGCATTTTCGAGTGCCCCCCAGCGTCCGTTGGCGAATGTTGTCCGGAATATGTCGCAATCGGCATAGCCGTTTTTCATTGTCATACGCGAATAATACATCACTTTTCCGTCGGCGGTCGTTGTAGGACCGCCTTCGTTTTCGGTTGTGTTGAACGGCGCCGGCATCTCACGCCCTTCACTGAACGAACTGTCCTTCAGCTCGCTACAGTATAACCTCCAGCGTTTAGTGGCCAGCTCGCGCTTGTAAAACCCTGCCGACCTGTCTTCAGGCACCTGGCGCAGAAAGTACATTGCCTGTCCGTCGGGTGTCAGATAGGGCAGATATTCGTTGTGTTGTGTCGATACTCCCGATACCACCGTGGGGTTGAACGGCACCTTGTTGCGGTTGGCCTCGCCAAGGAACTGCGACCAATAGAGGTAGTTCGAGGCCTCCTCGTAGACGGCTTCATATTCGGACGTACGTTTTTCGTTGGTTATGTCGAAATAGCGCTTGAGGCTTGCCACCGCGTCGTCGTAGTTTTCATCGGTGTAGTCCACGATGGCCTTGTAGTAGTGGGCCAGTGCGTTGGGATAGTTGGGGCAGAGGGCTATGACCTTTGTGAAGTAGCGACGAATGCCGGCGGCATTGAAGTCCTTTTTCACGGCAATCATGCCAAGATAGAAATAGGGGTCGGGGGCCGACGGGTACTTGGACGACAGTTTATGCAGCAGTTCGCGGCTCTCCTTGTACTTCTTGTTGGCATAGAGCGTCTTGGCCTTTTCGAAAGAGGACTGGTCTGCGCCCTTGAACTTCGGGCCGCAGGTAACATCCGTATCCTGTGCCTGAAGAAGATTTGCAAGGAGCAACAGAAGGAGTATGACGCATTTGGCTCGCATAAACATGAAGTGACTATTGGCTACAGTTTTGACATGTCAATCTCAAAATGGGCATCCGAGCCGTTGCAAGGGCTGCTGCAGGGTATGGCGCAACTTGCACAGGGAAGCAGCTCGCCGTGCAGACGTTTCTTTACCATATCCTCGATAGCAAGGCGCAACTCGGGTATGCCTATATTGCGAATCACCTCGTCGCAGAAAGCGTAGGAGAGCATGGTCGTGGCCGTACGCTCGCTTATTCCACGCGAACGCATATAGAAAAGTGCCTGCATGTCGAGCTGGCCGACGGCACTGCCGTGCGAGCATTTCACGTCGTCGTTATAGATTTCGAGGAAAGGTTTTGTCTCGACGTGGGCTTTGTCGGTAAGAAGTATGTTACGGTTGTTTTGGTAGGCCTCGGTTTTCGTTGCGCCGTCCATGACAAGCACGTGTCCGTTGAACGTGGCCCTGGCCTGGTCGTCGAGGATGCCTTTGTAGAGTTCGCGGCTGGCGCAGTTTGGTGCGTTGTGCTGCACGAAGATGTAGTTGTCGCAACGCTGCTCGTTGTCGATCAGGTAGAGGCCGTCGGCCTGCAGGTCGCAGTGTTCGCCAAGCATGCGGACCTCATAGTGGTTGAAGATGTGGCCGCCGTTGAGTGTGATGCAGTTGGTGCGTAGCGACGAACCCTGCTGCATCTGTATATAGGTCTTGTTTATCAAGCCAGAGCGGTTGTTGATGTTCTGCAGCTTGTAGTACTCAACCTGTGCACCCTCGCCGATGGTTATGTGTGTTTCATTGTTGCCAAGTGAGCGGGTGTCGCCCACGGTGTCGTCGCAGTGTATGATTTTCACCGATGCGCCGGCACCCACTTCGATAGTGTTGTGCAGTTCGATTAGCGACTTGTAGTCGGTTTGCACTACCGACTGTATTTGGATAGGTCGCCGGAGCGTCTGGCCAGGGGCGATGCAAATATCCATCCCGCTGCCCTGTCCGTTAACCACGGTACGTTTTTCGGCATCGAGGTTGGGTATGTTGCATGAGCAGTGCACCGCTGGCACGCTGTCGTCGCACGGGCGCTTGAGACCGTCGTTCCAAAAGTCGGAGAAGTCGACACCTTTAACAGCGTCGGGCAGGATGTCCTTTCTGATCATTTTTCCAGCTCTTTCTTAATCCATTCATAGCCTTTCTCTTCCAGTTCAAGGGCCAGCTCTTTCGGGCCGGTCTTGACGATACGGCCTTCGTAGAGGATATGCACGAAGTCGGGCACGATGTAGTCGAGCAGCCGCTGGTAGTGGGTAATCACCACCGTGGCGTTGTCGCTTGAGCGTAGTTTGTTCACTCCCGACGCCACGATGCGCAGAGCGTCGATGTCGAGACCCGAGTCGGTCTCATCGAGGATTGCCAGTGTCGGGTTGAGCATGGCCATCTGGAAGATTTCGTTTTTCTTCTTCTCGCCGCCGGAGAAGCCCTCGTTCACCGAGCGGTTGGCAAGCGATGCGGTCATCTCGACCACCTTTTTCTTCTCCTCCATCAGCTTCAGGAACTCGCTTCCGCTCAACGGGTCCAGACCGCGGTATTTGCGCTGCTCGTTGACAGCGGTGCGCATAAAGTTGGCGATGCTCACGCCCGGTATCTCCACCGGGTACTGGAAGCCGAGGAATATGCCCTCGGCGGCTCGCACTTCGACGGGCAGGTCGAGAATATTCCGACCGTTGTAAATCACCTCGCCTGCGGTGACATGGTATTTGGGATTTCCGGCGATGACGCCCGCAAGGGTGCTTTTGCCGTTGCCATTGGGTCCCATGATGGAGTGCACCTCGCCGGCGTTGACCTCAAGGTCGATGCCTTTGAGTATCTCCATATCGCCGATGCCGGCGTGAAGGTTGCGTATAGAAAGAAGTGACATTGTTTTTTAGTTTAGTTTGTTCATCAAGGCCCGGCCAGCGAGTCGATGATGGGGTTATTTTTTTGTTATATCGACTATCGTGTATAGAGGCATGCCAAGCATGTCGGCGACGCGCTGTTTGTACATTGCAATCTCCATATATCCGGTGGCGGAAACGACGAGCGACGGATGTTCGCACGTTTTATAGGATGGCTGAATGTCGTTAATCCGCACACCGCGGTAGTTCAGTTCGAAGCGACGGTCGCCAAGCTCACGCATCAGCTCGTCGTAGCGGATGTCGAGATAGACGTTGCCATAGCTGTCGATGTGCCACGCATGGGTCTTGATTGTGTCGCCGATTACCATGTAGAGCTGCAGACGGCGTTCGAGGAGCGGCATGTCGTCGCCCAGGTCGTCGAGCCGCGCACCCGCTGCAAGTTTTGCTGCTGCGGGACAGAAAATGTTGAAGGCCGCAAAGTTGCCAATGTCAGGCGGGCGAGCCGCCGCAATCTGGACAGACTTTTCATAATCGCGGCCGAACAAGGTGTAAGGCAAACCGTTGTTGGTGCATAGGAAATACTGCGAATGGTAGCTTACCGCCACAAATACCTGCCCTGGCTGTTCCTCGGAGAGGACATCGATTATATGCACGGTTCCCGGCGGAAAGCCCAAACAGGCGTTGCGGATTACAAACGAGGCTGCTACAAGGTCGAACGGATGCAGCCCGTGGGTGACGTCGACCACACGCACATCCTGTATTGTGGAGTGAAGGCGCCCCTTCACCATGCCGGCAAAGAAACTGCCTTCACCCCAATCGGTTGTGAGTGTGACAATTGGCGACGGCATCGTCAGGACTCCTTCGGTGTCTTCCAGTTGAAATAGACCTGCAGGCCTGCCGTCTGGAAAAACTGGAGCGCTCCCATCGCACCCTTGTTCATCACGTTTTGGCCGAGGTCGTTGGTGTAGCGGAAGTCGCTGTCGTATTTCATCTGGAAGCCGGCGTAGACCGCCAGGAACGAGTTGAAGCGGTACTCGAGGCGCACCTCAAGGTCGGCATCCATCTCGTGATAAAGGCAGTAGCCGACTTGTTTGCCATATTTCCAGTCGACATAGCCTTTGTCGATAAGTTCCTGTCGTACATTTGCCTCTTTATTCAGATTGCTGCGCTTCATGTAATCATAGAAAAGCTCGGCACGCACATACAGGTTCAGGTTCTTCGCTATGTCTTTCTTCATATAGAATTTGACATACGAACCAAGTCCGAAGTAAGCATGCTTGTATTTGCCGTTGCTCAAATCGGCGCTGTCCTGCGGCACACCATACGTGTAGCCGTTGCGGATAAGTTCGTCGTTGCAGACGAAGGTCGTCTTGCCAGTCAGGAACGAGAGCGACACGTTCCACCACTCCTTCTTGTACTCGAAACCGAGTGCCGTGGTCAGGTAGGCCGGGGCCATGAAAGTGGAGATGAAAGTCGTGTCCTCGCCATACTGGAAACCTTTATAGAACTGTGTCTTGAAGTTGGCAATGGCATTTACATTCCACGAATTTTTCAAGGCACGCGAATAGGTGCTGGTGAGGTCAATCTTGTCCTCGTTCTTGCGAAGACTTTCGAGGAGCGGGGTGTTCAGCCCGTCGAGGTCCTGCCAGTGGATGCCGAAGGCAAGGTCAACAATATTGTCCCATATATCCTTGCCGTTGGTGTACTTGTAGGCTCCGTTGAACGACGAGGTGATGGCGAGCTGTGCGTTGCCGGCTGCCGACCAGTTGTTGTAGTAGGCCTCGTCGATTTTCAAAGCGGGTGTCGACGATGTTGTCCATGTGCCTTTGGGTTTGGCCTGCGGTGTTTCTGCCGTCTGTTCGTCGGCGGCTTGCTGTGGTTCTGTGGCGGAAGTCTCCTCCTGTGCCATGAGCGTGAATGAGAAAGCCAGTGTAAGCAATGTGGCTAAAAATGCTTTTTTCATTGTTCAAAGTCTTTTATAACGTCTTTTATAATGTCTGTTTCGTAGCCGCGCGAGAGCAGAAAGGAGGTGAGCCTTGAGATGTTCTTCTCGTTGTCGTCGTCGGTGTAGGTACCCCATTTGACGCGTGCCACACCTTCAAGCACCTTCCTGTACTCGTCTTCGTCGATGACTTTTATGCCCTTGGCAATGACATCGCCCGGTATGTGTTTCTGCCGCAGCATGGAGGTGATTTTTATACGGCCCCACTTTTGGTGGAACGCCTTGCTTTCACAGTAACGGCACACATAACGATATTCGTCGATATATCCACCGGCGGTCAGCATGTTCACAATCTTCGGTGCCGAGGTCATAGGGCAGCCCCAGTCGGCCAGCTTGCGCATAACGCTTGCGGTGCACTGCTCGTCGTCGGCGCAGAACTGTTGCGCCTTCTCTAAATAAAACTGTTCGTTTGCGTCGATTTTCATAGGGTTGCAAAATTACACATTTTTTTCAAAAGCCGACCAACTATATATATACTAAAGTGCTTTACAGTGTTTTGGCAACGGCAGCCAATTGCTTACAAGCAGGTTGGACGTCAGCCGGAGCCGCTTTTCGGCTGGATGACGCAAACAAGAAAGGAGGGAGCTGAAATGCCCCCTCCCTAGTCAAAGGTTCTGCACGCAGTGGTTGCAGTGCCGCCTAACGCAAAAGTGTCACCGTGCCGGTCTTGTAGTGCCAGCGGCTTGGTTCGAACGAACTGTGGTATTTGATTACCCAAGTGTAGGCGCCCATGGAGCAGCGCTCGCCGGCATGATGCCCGTCCCACCGGCCTTCGAAACCCACCCACGAAGCCACCAGCGCTCCCATGCGGTTGTAGATGTACACCTGTACATCGTCAAGCACGTTGTAGCCCTTGAAGTAGAAGTAGGCGAAATCGTCGCGGTCGGGAGTGAACGCGTTGGTAGATGCCCACAGCAGCGTCTTGTCCATCGGGATGGTGACGTAGGCCGTGTCGGGGCAGTTGTACTGGCTGTTGGCAATCAGCATGGCACGCACAGAGTCCTTCTCGGTGGGATAGGTGAACGTGGCAATAGATTCGTTGCTTGTCTGGTCGTCGAAATACCAGGTGCGGCTAAAACTGCCCTTGCTGGCATCATAGAGGGTGACCTGGGTATTCTCGTAGGACACGTATGTGGGTACGGCGTCAATCTGTGCCTCGGGAATCTTGTCGTTCACGATTTGCAGCGACACGACGCTGTCGCATCCAGTCTGTGCCGGGAAAATCCATGTGGGCAGCGGGGTTGGTGCGTCGATATAAGTGTTGCCATCAACCCACGTGTACTCCTCGGACGGACACTTGTTTACAACCGTGAGACTTCTCATCAACGGTTTTGTGGTCACAGCCAGCGTGGTGTCCCAAAGGCAGCCGAAGTCATCGATAGCATTAAGACGGAGGTCGAACACACCGCCCGTGTCGACCGAGCTGACATATATGGCGTACGGGTCGTCGGTAGGCAGGATGTGCAGGCCGCGATACTCGCCTCGGTAGGTGTCGCTCTGGCGGGGGTTGGTGGACCAGTAGAGCGAATCGATATCGACTTTATAGGAGCAGTTGTAGTTGTCGGTCTGGGAGTTGCACAGATCCATAGACCAATTGAACACCCACCCGTTGTCGGAACTCCAAAAGTCGCATACCACCATTTGCCAGTCGCCATTGAGCGGACATCCTACAAGCGAGGAAAAGTCTTCGTGAGGCATGTAATAATCACTTTTGTTTTCATGGTCGCTGGGGCGCTTTGTCGTCACGTTAAGAGTTCCGCACGACGTGCCAGCATCGGCGTATGGGCGTGGAATGACACCGTAGCGGTGTGTCGTAGTTATTTTATATGCAGCATTATCATCTGTTATATAGTGCGACGATAAATCGGTTGTTGTGTTTGCTGGATAACCGTCGGCAAGCGTGTAGTCGCCGTTGCGGCTGAAGCAATAGTCAAGCCCGTCGCCATACATGTTGTAGATAGAGTCGCAGTAGCCACCTCCATTGCCGTCATAGCTATAGTCATTTTCACCACCATAGGGGAAACCGGTGTAGGTGCCGCTACCACCACTCGTGCCAAACACCTTGCCGGAAGGAGCCAGGTTGTCATAATTTGCATTACCATACTTCAGCACGGCCATCTGTCCGTTGGGACATTTCACCGCCAATCGGTAGTCGCCCATAAACGAGTGTTCATAGTTGACACACACCGAACAGATGTCGGATGCCGACTCGATGGTGGAACCCACGGGAAACTCGTTGAACGTGACAGTGGCCTCATAGCATGGCGTTGAGCAATACGGCCCGTCAGGTATAAAGGTTTTCGTGTTATTGACGCGGCTATGGCTGTTTTCGATGTCTATTTGGTCGAAGGTGATAACCGAATATTCGTCAAAACCCATCGAAATAAAAATCGAGTCGTTGGCACATACAGACTCCAGGTCTGCAATGGATTTTATCGGGTTGGGGGCTATCCGGACATAGGCAGATGCCACCCCATTGGCAGGGCATTCATGTTCATCATACATGCTTAATGTCAAGTAATAGCATGTGCTTTCGTCATAGCAGAGCACGCCCGTGCTTGTGGCACCGACCGCCGACAGGTTTTCGCCATTGCCAAACGACCAGCTGAACGTCGATGTGGCATCGGTGGGAGTGTAGATTCCGGTGTTGTTGGTGTACTCACCGTGGGCAGTCAGTTTGACACACTCACCCTCGCAAATGTCGGCCGACAAAAACCGGTTAGTGTGATATGTTGTGTCGAATCGGCCATCGCTGCGTATGGTTATAGTGGTATCGTACTCGACGATGGTTTTCAGGCGCCCGGTGCCGGTCTGCGTTCCGTTAACCCACAGCGTGTATTGCTCGTCGATGACAGGCGTGGACATCTCGCACGGCAGCGCACATTTGAACAAAAATGAAAAACCTCTGCCTACATTCGAATCGCTGTTCGACTTAATCCTAACCGTCAGTGCATTATAACCGTTACGGGCACTGGAATAATAGTTGTTGTAAATAATGCTATTGTCGTTGTTGGCCGCCACGAGTAGCGGATAAATCGTCGAGGGACCATCGTAGATATAGACGGTGTCGCCGGGAGCGACGTCGAACGACTCGACGAATATGTTAAGCACGTTGGGGTTGTCGCACTCACCATAGACAGTGATGCTGTAGTCGCAGTCGGGCGCATAGTTCCCGACATCGCCTAATTCTTCATCACGCAAATAGTACTGCGTGGTGCCCGACACCGTATCCGATGTGCCGTTGGTGGTGGCATCAAGGTTTACCACAACTCCGTACTGCGCCCACGCGGCAGGAAACAGCACCGCCATCATCAGGAACAGGAAGGTATATCTTTTCAACATATCAATGCAATATAATGTTTCGTTCTTGTTTGTCTGCCCGTCATTCAACTGGGATGTCTTTGTTCACATTCTTGCTGCCCACGGTAGCATAGAGGAGGATATAGGCGAAGCCCGCCACGACCAGCCAATAACTGCCCACGTAGCCGATATGGTCGGCCAAAGCGTTCTGGAGCAGGGTCATGATGCCTCCGCCACAGACCAGTGTCATGAATATGCCACTCGCCATAGGTGTGTATTTCCCGAGTCCCTCGGTCGAAAGATTGAATATGGCGCCCCACATGACCGAGGTGCAGAGTCCGCACAGGGTTGCAAAAGCAATCTTCATAGGTACCTCGGCGTTATGCAGGCGGACGGTGGTTGTCTCAGGTATCAGAATCAGGCAGAGGATAAACGCCACAGCAATCAATGCCGTGCAGGAAAGCATCATCTTGCTCGACACTTTACCGCCTATAACCCCGCCGAGGAAGCGTCCGCAGAGCATCAGAAACCAATAGGCGCCGATAAACCATCCAGCGAGGTCGGCACCCAGGCCAAGACCGCCGTTGTCGACAGAAGTGGTCATATAGAGGTTGGCCGTGTTCGGTATGCCCACTTCAACACCCACATAGAAGAAAATCGCGATGGCGCCCAGTACGAAATGGCGGAAACTCAAGGCGCTGTGCTGATCCTTCACTTTGGCGGCACGCTCGGCCTTGTTTTCGAGATGCGGTTCGGGTATCTTCGTGAAGAATATCACCACAAAAGCCACGGCGAATATCGCCATAGCGATAATCATGGCCGGCGCGGCGTCGCCCACCTGGGCATCCTCAACGGCACCGCCGATCAAGTAGCCCAGCAGTATCGGGGCCAGCGTGGCACCCGTCGAGTTGATGGTGCCGCCCCACTGTATGAGCTGATTGCCTTTGTTGCCGCCACCGCCAAGCGTGTTGAGCATGGGGTTGACCACGATGTTGAGCAGGCACATGGAGAAACCGGCCACCAGTGCGCCAGCCACATAGACTGCAAAACTGCCCATCGGCCCTGCAAGAAACTGTATACCCACACCCACGAAACCCACCGTGACGGCAAGCAGCGAGGTAAACTTGTAACCTTTGCGTTTGAGGATAATTCCTGCGGGGATACCCATGCATGCGTAGGCTATGAAGTTGGCAAGCGTTCCGAGCTGCGCCAAGGCATTCGATGTGCCGAACTGGTTCTTCACTATCACGCCCATCGAGCCTGCAAAGTTCGTCACAAACGCTATCATGAAGAACAGCAGAAACATCACAACTATCGGAACAATAAAGTTTTGCTTTTTTTCCATCGTTTTCAACTATATGTGCAATCAACTTGCAAATATACAAATTGTTTCTTGATTTTTACGTTTTTCGCTGCTGCAAGTAACAAAACAATTATTAAAAAAACAAAAATGGCCGGAACAGGTGCGTTCCGGCCATTCTGGAGAGGCTTGTTT
>ERZ842401.5132-NODE-5132-length-14711-cov-13.706127_pt1 | contig 14711 bp, 13 predicted proteins | sample MGYA00521270_ERZ842401 | MGnify/ENA primary metagenome ERZ842401 (study PRJEB31892, sample SAMEA3878208) | bioreactor metagenome | biome: Moose rumen | place: Sweden | collected 2011-10 | study: EMG produced TPA metagenomics assembly of the PRJEB12797 data set...
ACTCTAAAATGCCCCTGAAAATTATGAAAAATTGTTCAAAGGGGTCAAAGTTGGGTTACGTCGAATTGATTTTTATACGACACCATCCTCTTGCTACAATTTCATAGGTTGCAGAGGTATCAAGGCAGTATATGCCTATATGGAAATGCCTACAGAAATATGGGATATGTTCGGTAATGACGATGATCCAGAATACAGCCAAGACCATGTTTTCAACAATGCTACATTATATGTTCCATCAGCGTATAGAGCTGCCTATGAAAACACAGATGGTTGGAAAAGATTTGTCAACATTCAAAACATTCCAAACAATATTAGCTTTTCGGACGAGAACGTAAAGGCCATTTGCGTTGCTATTTGGGATACCAATGAGGACCTTGAACTGAGTGAAGAAGAGGCTACAGCCGTTACTTCTTTGGGAAGTGCTTTTAGTAACAACGATGAGATTTCTTCGTTCAAAGAATTGGAGTTTTTCACAGGGTTGACCTCTTTAGATGAATATGCGTTCCACTATTGTACACAATTGCGTGAAATCACGATACCTCAGAATGTGAAGACCATTGGAGCCGGTGCATTTGGCAGTTGCCATAATCTTATGAATATGCAGTTGCCAGAGGGGATTACATCTGTAGGAAATGAATCTTTTATGGCTTGTGTTGGAATGAAGAATCTGTCACTTCCAAATAGTTTGGAAGTGATAGGAGACGCTGCTTTCAGTGGCTGCAACCAATTAGGACAAATTACATTGCCGGAAGGGTTGAAACAGATAGGCTCGCGAGCATTCGAGGGTTGCAGCTGTATGAAAATGGTTTCAATTCCAGGTGGAGTATCGTCGATAGGTGAAGCGGCATTTGCATATTGCACCCAGCTGGAATCTGCTATTATCGGAGAGGGAGTATCGAGCGTTGGAAGCGAAGTGTTCAGTGGATGTGAGTTGCTGAATTCTGTTACCTTACCTTCCTCGCTTTCTGAAGTATCATCAGGGCTGTTCTCAATGTGTGGCAGTTTGGAAAGCATTGTATTGCCAGAGAAGATTGCTGTGATTGGAAGTGATGCCTTCCATTGGTGCAGTAATCTGAAGTCTATCAATATTCCGGAAGGAGTCACGATGTTCGGTATCAATGCTTTTGCAAATTGCTCAAGGTTAGAGGAAATCACGATACCAAAGAGTGTAAGTGTGATTCACAGCGGGGCTTTCCAGAATTGCTATGAATTGAACAAAGTTATTTCTCATTTAGAGAATCCATTCAGGCTGGATGAGAGTGCTTTCTGGAATTGGAATGAAGAAGCGCAAACTTCGTTGTTCTCAACGGCTGTCTTGTATGTTCCGAGAGGCACGAAAACCATCTACGAGACAGCAACTGGATGGAAAGAATTCAGCCAGATTGTTGAAATGAAGATGCCCTGGCAAAAGGATGTTCAGACCTTGACGTTGGAAGAAATACCCATGCTGACTTACGGCGACGAGCCATATCAGCTGCCAACGCAGACGGAGCAGGGCTTGCCGCTGAGATGGGGCATCATCAGCGATAAGTCGGTTGTCCACTTCAATGATTTCGAGGATTGGCTGTTGGTGATTGATGGGGCTGGCACGGCTTGGCTGACGGCTTGGCAAGAAGGCAGCGATGAGTATGAACCTTTCTGTCAGGAGTACACATTGACCGTTGATAAGGCACAACTGACTGTCTCGGCGAAAGACTGCACAAAACTCTTTGGAGAAGAAAATCCCGAGTTGGAGATTCTGTACGATGGCTTTGTGTATGGAGAGGATGAGTCTGTGCTTGAAGTGAGGCCAACGGTTTATACGACAGCAACGAAAGACAGTCCTGCGGGTGAGTATCCCATCATTGTCTCTGAAGCCGAATCAGACAATTATGGGTTTCGGTACATCAACGGAACACTGACCGTCTCCGATAACCTTGCCCTCAGCAATTTCTTGTCAATAAATGATATTGAATCGCGGGCAGGCAAACAAGTTGAACTGCCGGTTTCGCTGACAAACGATGAACAGGTGGTTGGTGTGAGTTTTACACTACAATTGCCCGATGGCGTGAGTGTAGCGACAGATGAGGACGGTGAGCCTATCTGTACACTGAATGCAGAACGAATGGGCAACAAGCAGTTCAGCATGACGACAATGCAACAGGCAGATGGATCATGGGGATTCCGTATTGCTGCCGCATCCGAATGTGCATCCATCAGCGGAACAGAAGGCAACTTCATGACAATAGCACTGCACATCGAAGCGGGCATGGAGGATGGCCAGTATGTTCTTTACCTGACAGACAACATGTTGTCCGTCAGAAAGGATGGCGACGAAGTGTACTCTGTTCCCACATACGATGCAACTGCGACGCTGACACTGAACAGCATCATCATGGGTGATGTGAATGGCGACGAGGAAGTAGACTTGAGTGATGCTATCATGGTGACGTACTATTCGCTGAACGTTCGGCCAACTTCCTTCATCGAGCGGGCTGCCGATATGAACGGCGATGGAAGTGTTGACCTGAGCGATGCCATAATGATTACATATATCAGCTTAGGAACCCATAGCAGCAGTCAGCAGCTGCCCATGTATGTTAGTCAGGTTGTCGGACATGAGGAAGAGAGTGGCGTATCGATGTATGTAGAACCTGTTAGCATGCAGGCAGGTCAAGAGATACCGCTTGAGATTTCTTACACGATACCCGAAGACATGAAAGCGTTCGTAGGATTCATGTTTTTCGTAGACCTGCCAGAAGGAGTGTCATTAGTCGAAGATGTCAATAATCCTGGCTATCCTTGGTATGACGATACCGTAGGGGCTATCGCAAAGATGAGCATCACCACGACAACTGACAACGGCTTTGCAGCCACACCGCAGTCGACCAATGCCACCATCTCAGGCAATGAGGGTGTGCTGATGCGTCTGAAGCTGAGGTGCGACGATTCATTACTGGCTGGAACAACGCTGGAAGGCAGTATCCGCAAGCCGTCATTCAACTTGCGCGACGAAGGCTACAACGTGACGAAGGTTGTGCTTCCAGACATGCCGTTCACAATCACCATCGGGCAACCTACTGCCATTCAAGACGTTGAAGCCCAAGACTTGCCATCGAGATACTACGACCTGCAAGGAAGGAAGTTAGATGATGCACAAAGGGGCGTGAACATCATCCGCATGAATGATGGTAGCACGCGGAAGGTGGTGATGAAATAGTTAACGAGGAATGTCTGCGATGACACTGAGCATTCTCTGCGAGAAAGATAGAGAAGGTCGCGGGCTACTTTGATTTATGTCAAGAAAAATGCCGTATAAAGAAGAATTGTTGAAAAAAATGAGGATTGTAATGAATTAGTCAGTACCTTTGCAGCGGTTTTTAGAGAAAGATTGAAAAGTTCAATCGCGAAGTATTTTTAATAGGTATAAGAAAAATGGCAGAAAAGAAAGCAACAAAGGCAGCTGCTGAGAAGAAAGTAGCAGCTGAGAAGAAGGAAACAGTGAAGAAGGCTGCCGCCCCCAAGGCCGCTAAGAAGGAAGCCCTCGTGATTAATGCAGAGAATGCAGGATTCAAGGCAGGTGATGTCTATCAGGCATTGGCTACCGCTGAGAAGGCTCTTACTGTTGCAGAGATTGCCAAGAAGGCTAAGATCAGCGAGCAGGAGGTGATTCTGGGTGCTGGTTGGTTGCTCAAGGAAGGCAAGATCAAGGACTTCGAAGGCAAGATTGTTTTGGCATAAAACAAGGTAAGAAGATAGGAAGGGCTGGTTGCAATGAGCATACCGGCCTTTTTTTAGACATTCTGAAGAGCGAACCTCTGAATATCATGCAAGGACATGGCATTTTTCAAATCTTGCAGGAAGCCGGGTCGGCAGGCCTGAGCGTGATGAAGATAGCACGTCATGTGTACAATGAGAAGAACACATTCTTCAATGATGTGAGCTTCGAGGAGGTGCATCGTGATGTGCAGCAGTATCTTCTGCGCCATTCGCGCCAGTCGGACTCTATGTTCGAGCGGATGGAAAAGCGGGGGATGTATCGCCTGAACCAGAACTCTCCGGAGACGATGCAGCTGTTGTTGCAATTCAGCGACGATGAGGAGGAAGAGGGGAAAAACAACGTGGTAGACCAGTCGTTATCGCTCTTTGATGGGTTGTAAAACGCTGTTTTTGTCGTATTTTATTACTTGCCGTCATTTTTTTCGTATTTTCTTCTGTCATATTCAGAGATTATTTGTATCTTTGCAACCTAAACAATGATGAGGAATATGGCACAGATTAATCAACATTTAGTCATTATGGCAGGCGGAGTGGGCAGCCGGTTCTGGCCGATGAGCACTGCCGATCGTCCCAAGCAGTTTATCGATGTGTTGGGAACGGGGAGAACGCTGCTGCAACTGACCCTCGACCGGTTTGAGGGAATTGTCAATCCTGACAATGTCTGGATTGTGACGAATGCCAAGTATGCCGACATCGTGCATGAGCAGTTGCCCGATGTGCCGCGCACGAATATTCTCTGTGAACCTTGCCGTCGCAATACGGCTCCGTGTATTGCCTATGTCAGTTGGCGTATTAAGAAGAAAGATCCCAAAGCCAATATTGTAGTGACGCCCAGCGACCACATCGTGATGAACCCGCAGGAGTTCCAGAGGGTGGTTTCGCAGTGTATGAAGTTCACAAACGAGACGGATGCCATCCTTACTCTGGGCATGAAGCCTACCCGGCCAGAAACGGGCTATGGATATATACAGGCCGACCTGTCGTATAGCAGTCCTCGCAACAAGGAGATCTTCCGTGTGGACAGCTTCCGCGAGAAGCCCGACTTGGAGACAGCAATTCAGTATATCAAGAATAAGAGCTATTTCTGGAATGCAGGTATCTTCATGTGGAATGTCAACACCATTGTGAGTGCTTTCCGCATCTACCAACCAGCGATGAGCAAGATTTTCGAGGACATGATGGACGTCTATGGCACCGACCAGGAACAGGCCGAAGTAGACCGTAGGTTCCCCGAATGTGAGAGCATCTCGGTGGACTATGCCATCATGGAAAAGGCAGAGGAGATATTCGTATGCCCTGCCGACTTCGGCTGGAGCGACTTGGGCACATGGGGTTCGCTACTGACGCAAACCCGGCACGACATGTTTGGCAACAGCATCATCGGACCGAACGTCAGCGTCTTCGACACCAGCAACTGCATCATCCACGCGATGAACGAGAAACGGGTGGTGGTGCAGGGACTTGATGGCTATATCGTGGCCGAAGAAGACGGGCGCTTGCTCATCTGCAAACTGGCCGAGGAGCAGCGCATCAAGCAGTTCTCCGGCGAGGGATAAATAAGAGAATACTGTCGAAGCGATACAAAAGAACCGGGAGTCATGACTTCCGGTTCTTTTTGATGATATACCTGATGCCATAATAGGCGGCAACAAGCACGACGATGGCGATGATGGTGTACTTGATGTAGTCGCCGTATTCCAGAATCTTGTCGTGTAGCTGTTCTTCGGGTACGATGGTGTGAAGATACCAGCCGAGTACAGCCAGGATGATATTCCATACACCTGCACCCAGCGTGGTGTAGAGCAGAAACTTCCCATAGTGCATCTTGGCCAGACCTGCGGGGATGGAGATAAGGTGGCGGATGCCGGGGATGAGCCTCCCCGTGATTGTGGCCACCATACCGTGATCGTAGAAGTACTTCTCGCTCTTCTCTACTTTCTGCTGGTTGAGCAGGCAGAGATGTCCCCAGCGGCTGTTGGCAAAGCGGTAGATAACGGGCCGTCCCACATAGTAGGCTACCACGTAGTTGATGGTAGCACCCACGTCAGCGCCCAGTGTGGCAAATAGAATGACGAGCCACATGTTGAGATTTCCACCGGCTGCATGATAGGCGGCGGGCGAAACAACCAACTCGGAGGGAACAGGAATGACGGTACTCTCGAGCATCATCAGGAAGAAGATGGTGCCGTAGTTCAGGTTGTTCAGCAATGAGGTAATCCAGTTCATGAATACTTCAGTTTTGTTTTGATGGGAAAAGGATGCTTTGCGGACAGCTCAGAATTTGCCGTTCAGCATGTTTTCCACTGCAAATTGGTAATACTCGCTTGGCTGCAGGTCACTGGGAAATATATCTGCGAGCATCGCTTTGGCCTCTGTAGGATTGCATTCCAACACTTTCTTCAGATATTTCAGGAAGTAGGGGCGGTCTTGGTCGAAGTAGAAACACAGCACGAAGTAGGAATATCCTACCAAGTTGTCCTTAATTTCTACATCCTTCAGCAGACGTAACATCTTGAAAGCCAGCAGTCTGTGGCCATTGTCGTAGATAGCGGCTGCCACGCGGAGGAATATTTTCCCGTGGTTGTCGGTTTGCATGATGGCTTGTTCGAAGCATTGTTGCGCTTCTGCCAGATGGCCAGTCGAGAGGTAGAGATGTCCCTTGACAACCAGCAGCTCGTTGACGTCGCAGTCGAGCAGCTCAGCCTTGTCGATATACGCGAGTGCCTCGTCGAGCTTACCACGATAGACTTGCAGGAAGGCAATCTCCTGATAGATTTCGATGAGTAGTCCTTGATTGTTCTGCGCCTTTTCCTCGGCTTTCTGCAGATGCAGTATGCCTTCATCATAGCGTTCCAGTGCCATCAGGCAGTGGGCCACTTGCAGATGGCTCTCAGCCGATTTGCGCAAATGGTTAAAACGCTCATAGAACACCATTGCATCCTCATAGTTGCCCAACACGAATAGGCTGTGAGCCTTGGTGAGCAAGGCCTCGTCGTCGTCGGGGTTGATGGCAATGGAGAACTCGCTGCTGTCGATAGCTTCTTGGATATGACCGTTCTGGAAGTGGGCCGTAGCGAGAATGTTCCAGTAGTTGCTGTTGTAGGGATTTTTGTCTATTAGGTGATTGATTACCTTTTCGCCTTCGTCGAACTGCCCCTTCCCGAACAAGATGCGGCCATAGAGTTCCAGATAGTCGGCACTGTCCTTCTCTTCATATCGGTTGAGCCAGCGTTCTGCCTCGTCCACATGGTCGTAGTCGGTGAAAAGCATGGCCACATCGTAGATATAGTCCATCAGGTCGTCGTCGCTGACCTGCTCCATCTGCTCTTCCAGATAGCTGTCGGCAGCTTCTACGTCACCTTGTGCCAGCTGAATCTCAGCCATGATATAGAAGTAGTCGAGGTCGTATTTGTCTTCTATCTGCTCTGCATATTCGGTGGCTAATTGTACGTTGCCCTCCTTGCAGAGAGCATAGCGGGCGCTGAATACGAGCGGGCCGATAGCACCCGGATATAGTTTCCTACCCTGCTTAGCAGCCCTTTTTGCCTTGTCTTCCTGTCCTTTTGCCTGATAGTATTCGGCCAGGTCGGCATAGTCGTCGGAACCAATGATGCAGGGTTCACCATTTTTCTCGCATTGCTCGTATTCGTGAAGCAATGTGAGAAAAGAATTACTCGAAAAATAGTCTTCTATCATTTATTCTGTTTTGCCCAAGTGTCTTTCAGACCTACAGTCTTGTTGAACACCAGATGGTCGGCTGTAGAGTCGGGATCTACCATGAAATAGCCGATGCGCTGGAACTGCAGATACTCTCCAGGCTTGCGTTCTGCGGCAAACTCTTCCACATAACAGTTGTCCAGAACCGTGAGCGACTGTGGGTTGAGCAGTTCGCGGAAGTCGCGTTCGTCGGCACTCGGATTTTCCACGTTGAACAGGCGGTCGTAGATTTTCACCTCAGCTTTGTGGCAGTGGTCGGCGCTCACCCAGTGGAGAGTCTTTCCCTTAATCTTGCGGTCGGCACCGGGTAGTCCGCTGCGTGTCTCAGGGTCGTAGGTGCAGTAGATGGTCGTTACATTGCCCTCGGCATCCTTGTCACAGGGGTGCTCTTCATCGCATTTGATGATATAGCCATTCTTCAGGCGCACCTCCTTGCCGGGAGCCAGACGCATGAATTTCTTTTCTGCCACTTCCATGAAGTCGTCACGCTCAATCCACAGGTTGCGGCTGAAGGTGATGGTATGTGTGCCGTCGGCCTCGTTCTCAGGATTGTTCACGGCTTGCATTTCTTCTGTCTTTCCTTCGGGATAATTGGTGATGACCAGTTTCACGGGATTCAGCACGGCGCTCACGCGGAGCGAGCGGGCATTCAGGTCGTCGCGAACAGCAGCTTCGAGCAGAGCTACATCGTTCAGAGCGTCGAACTTCGTGTAGCCGATGCTGTCGATGAACTTCCGAATGCTCTCTGGGCTGTATCCTCTGCGACGCATTCCGCATACGGTGGGCATGCGCGGGTCGTCCCATCCGCTGACAAGGTGCTCGTCTACCAGGGCCTTCAGCTTACGCTTCGACATCACCGTGTAGGTCATGTTCAGGCGGTTGAACTCTATCTGGCGCGGACGATAGTCCTTCTGCTGTTGCATCTCCTGCAGCTCGTCGATGAAGCGGTCGTAGAGCGGGCGGTGAGGCACAAACTCCAGTGTGCAGATGGAGTGGGTGACCCCTTCAAAGTAGTCGCTCTGGCCGTGGGCGAAGTCGTACATCGGATAGGCGTGCCACTTGGTGCCCGTGCGATGGTGTGGCGTATGGATGATGCGATACATGATAGGATCGCGGAAGTGCATGTTGGGGTTGGCCATATCGAGTTTGGCGCGCAGCACCATGCTTCCCTCAACAGCCTCGGGAGTATTCATCTTGTGGAACAGCTCCAGATTCTCCTCAATGGGGCGGTCGCGATAGGGCGACGGTGTGCCGGGCTGTGTGGGTGTGCCCTTCTGTTCGGCTATCTGTTCAGAAGTCTGTTCGTCGATGTAAGCCTTGCCCTGCTTGATCATCCATTCGGCAAACTCCCACAGCTGCTCGAAATAGTCGGAGGCGTAGTAGACGTTGCCCCACTTGAAGCCCAGCCACTGGATGTCGTGCAGGATAGAGTCAACATATTCCGTGTCTTCCTTCGAGGGGTTGGTGTCGTCGAAGCGCAGGTTGCACACGCCGTTGTAGTGCTCGGCCACTCCGAAGTCCATGCAGATGGCCTTGGCGTGTCCGATATGCAGATAGCCATTGGGTTCTGGCGGGAATCGTGTCTGAATGCGCCCACCGTTTTTACCCTCGGCCAGGTCGTTTTCCACTAATTGCTCGACAAAGCTCAAGCTCTTTTTCTCTTCTGTGTTCTGAATGTTTGTTTCCGTCATTTTTTACCTTAATTCGTTAACGATTGTGCAAAGTTACGAAAAAATGGCGAAAGACCAAAGAAAAATAAGAAATTATTTGCTCTTAGAAGTTTAACTGCTTCTCCAAAGCCGTGAAGATGGAGAAGCTGAACTCTGGATTCATCTCGTCGAGTTGGTGGATGATGTGCTTCATATCATGGCGGTGAGAAGCATCTTCGAAGGGGCAGTTCTTGATTTGCTTGCGGAATTGGTGTTCCCGGGCATATTCTTGTAAGTCGGCTTCGCGGATGAGGCACAGCGGGCGGATGATAGTCATCGGAAACTTGTCCATTTGCATCTTCGGCCGCATGGTGTCAAAGCGTCCCACAAACGTTAGGTTCATCAGTGCCGTCTGCATTAGGTCATCCTTGTTGTGTCCAAGTGCTATCTTGTTGCAGTTCAGTTTTTTAGACAATTCGAATAAGGCTTTCCTTCTTGACCAGGAACAGAGAAAGCAATGGGTGTGACGATGATCGGTCGACTCATCGAACGAGGTTTCTACGATATGGAGCCGAACGCCATTTTGCTCGGCAAAAGCCTTCAGGTAGGTTTCATCGTTCTGATAGGGAATGTTGGTCATCCTGACGAAGGCTGCTTCCACCGTGAACCGAGGATGGAAAATCTTCGAGCGCTGACTCAACAATTGCAATAGGGCCATCGAGTCCTTGCCACCCGATAGCCCTATGAGGATATGGTCACCCTCTTCTATAAGGCCATATTGACGCATGGCCTTATAGAAGAAGTGTTGAATTCTTTTTTCTGTGGTTGCCATTAACCCAGGCGGTTCAGCTGAACGGTGAAGTGGCGCATCAGCGGAGCTTCCCATGTGATTTCCACACCGCGAGTAATCTCGTTGCGACGGTCGTAGACATTCTTCAGGGCTGCGGCAATCACGTCCATGTGGTTGTCGGTGTAGACGCGGCGAGCAATGCACAGACGGAGCAGGTCGAGACCACCGAAACGGTTCTCGCGAGTCACAGGATCGCGGTCGGCCAGGATGTAGCCAATCTCACAGCCACGGATGCCAGCCTCAAGATAAAGCTCGCAAGTCAGCGTCTGAGCGGGGAACTCTTCCTTCGGAACGTTGCAGAGCACCTTGTCGGCATCGATGAACAGCGCATGACCACCAACGGGGCGCTGGTAAGGAATGCCATATTCGTCGAGCTTCTTGGCCAGATACTGCACCTGGTGGATGCGGGTCTCCAGCATGTCGAACTCAGTGTTCTCGTCGAGACCTACTGCCAGTGCGTTCAGGTCGCGGCCATTCAGACCACCGTAGGTCAGGAATCCCTCGAAAGGAATGCAGAAGAGCTTGGCACCTTCGTACCAGTCCTTTTTGTTGGTAGCAATGAAACCACCCATGTTCACCAGACCGTCCTTCTTGGCAGACATTGTCATAGCGTCAACATAAGAGTACATCTCGCGTGCAATCTCCTTGATGCTCTTGTCGGCATAGCCTTCCTCACGGGTCTTGATGAAGTAGCTGTTCTCAGCAAAGCGGGCAGAGTCCATCACCACGGGAACATTATACTTGTGGCAAAGCTCGCAAGTCTCCTTGATGTTCTTCATCGAGACAGGCTGTCCACCCACGGTGTTGTTGGTCACGGTGAGCACCATGAACGGCACGTTTCCGGGGTTCTCCTTCAGCACCTTCTCCAGCTTCTCCAACGAAACGTTGCCCTTGAAGGGAAGCTCGCGCTGGGTGTCCTTAGCCTCGTCGATGGTGACGTCGATGGCGAAAGCTTTGCGGCTCTCGATGTGACCCTTGGTGGTGTCGAAGTGGGCATTGCCGGGAACGATGTTGCCTTCCTTCACGAGATAAGAGAACAGCACGTTCTCGGCAGCACGTCCCTGGTGTGTGGGGATGACATACTTGAAACCGAAGATGCGCTGAACCACTTCCTCGAACTTATAGAACGAAGTAGCTCCGGCATAGCTCTCGTCGCCGAGCATCATGGCCGACCACTGGCGGTCGCTCATGGCACCTGTACCAGAGTCGGTCAGGCAGTCGATGTATACCTGTTCGGCTTTCAGCATGAACACATTGTAGTGGGCTTCTTTCAGCCACTGTTCTCTCTCTTCGCGAGTGCTCTTGCGGAGCGGCTCAACCATCTTGATTTTCCAAGCTTCTGCAAATGGGATTTCCATAAATGTTTGTTGTTTATTAAGATTAATGTAATTGATTTTGCGCTGCAAAGATACAAAGAAGATTTGAAATAAACTGCATAAAAATTGCAAAATTATGCTAATCGCGCTCTTTTTTATTGTTTTTTGACCTTCTATGTTCATTTGGCAACCGCCAAAGGTGCTTTTGGCATGATTTTTGAAGCGATTAAAGCAGACAGTAATAAATATAATAAGGTAACAAGAAAGGAGTTTGCGCTATGGCATTTATCGATTATTACAAAATCTTGGGCGTGTCGAAGGATATTCCGCAGAAGGATGTGAAGAAGGCATACCTGAAGCGGGCCAAGCAGTTTCATCCCGACTTGCATCCCGACGACCCAAAGGCGAAGGCCAAGTTTCAAGCTTTGAACGAGGCTTATGATGTCATCGGCGACCCAGAGAAGCGGAGGAAATACGATCAGTATGGTGAGCAGTGGCGTGAGGCTGATGCCTTCCAAGGTGGCTTCAAGCGTGGCGGCCAGGGCGGTTCGCCATTCGAGGGATTTGATTTCAGTGGTTTCTCGGGCGGAGGTGGCTTCAGCAGTTTCTTCAAGGATTTGTTTGGCGGCGCACAGGAACGTGGTTTCAGCAATCCGTTTGGTGGCCGATTCTCACGCGGTGCGGCATCTGCAGCCCCGTCGGCCGATGTCAATGCTAATGTGGGCATCGACCTTTATACTGCCTTGCTGGGTGGTGAAGTGATGGTGCAACTGTCGGATGGCTCGAAGATCAAGCTGAAAGTGAAGCCAGAAACACAGAATGGCACGAAGGTCAGACTCAGGGGAAAGGGCCGAAATCGTGGCGACGGAACCTGCGGCGACCTGATCATCACCTATCAAGTGAAGCTGCCTACCCAGTTGTCAGAAAGGCAGAAGCAGCTTCTTCGAGAGATGAGGGATGAGGGATGAAGCGGGGAACTACTCCATCAGCTTGGTCATCTTCAATTGAGAAATCCTTCCTTCCGGGTTGACGATAGCATTGACGCGATACTTATTAGTGGCGTTTTTCGCAGCATCGGTATGCTGAATGTCGAGCGTTGCGGGAAACGCCACTTCGTATTCATACTGACCGTCGGCCACTTCGCGTTTCTTGATGTCATAGTTGCCAGGAAGCTTGAAGGTGATGCCTTCAACGCCGTCCTTATACCAGCGGTTCATGAACTCCACGATGTCGCTCTTCGACGTATTCGTCTTGTCGAGCAGCGTCATTCCCTCGGCGGTAGTAGCGAGCAGCGACGTTTCATCGCGCCCGTTGATGCTCACGAAGAAGTTGTGGAATACATTGCTGAGCATAGACTTCTCCTCATCCGTAATCTCCTGCGCCTTCAGTTTCTTCATCGCGTCTTCAGCCTCGTCGTAGTGGTCGCCGTCGTCGTGGTTCTTCATATAGTCTTGATACGCCTCTATACTATTGACGTTCAGGCAGAAAGCCCAGTCGATGGAGTCAATCAGATGCTTGGCCTCTTGTTTGTGACTGCTCTCAGGATGCTTGCGGATGTATTCTTCCAGAGCCGATTTCGACAAACTCACCATTGCGTTCGTCCAGTCTTCGTCTACCTGCTTGATTGCCTGCAAGTGGGCTTCGATGCTGTCGCGATGTGCCAGCGGGGCATCCTTGAACGTGTCGAGATAGCCTTGCAGAATGAGTGGGTCGTTGCTCTGCATGGCAAAGTTCCACTCTTGCAGCTCTTTCTTGTCCTGCGCATCCTTGTACATATAGAAGCATACGCCGCAGATAATCAGGGCGATGACAAACGATACGATGATGCCCACCTTGCTCGACTTCTTTTTAGGGGGAGGAGGTGTGCTCTTCTGTTGCTTCGCAGGGGCTGCTTTTTGTGGAACGTTCGCGGTGGGTCGTGTGGTGGTGTCTGGTGCGGTCTCCTTCTTCGGCGTTTCTTCGTTCACCTGCTGAATGATGGGGGCTGCAATAGGAGCTGCTACCGAAGCAGCCTGACCCTTCGGGGTGGGGTAGTGGCAATGAGGACACCAGTCTTCGTTGCTCAGATAAACTTCCCCGCACTGGGGACAGCGGATTACTTTACCGGCTATTTCCACCCCACAACTGGGACAAGTGGGTGCTTTGTCGCTTATTTGGTGCCCGCATTCAGGGCATTTGATAATGGCCATTGAATTTATTTACGATTTGACGATTTACTATTTACTATTGATTGACGGTTTACTGCTTCGGCTCTACCTGTGGCGGAACCGCAGTTCGCGCAGCGTATGCCGACCCATCAGCCTGCTCTTGTCCACATATCCGTTGATGCCGTTGATGCGGCCCTTGGCGGTGTATTGCCACGCCGTGTAGTCGCGTCCGTCGGCCAGGATGGGCTGTTGGTCGCTGTACATCGCCACCATCAGCGGGTAGTCGTCGATTTTATGCTGAAGGTATTTGTTGTAGAAGTTGCGCCCCGTATAGATAAGCGGTTTCTGCTTGTAGGCTTTCTCCACCATCGTGAGGAACTTCATCAGCGAGTCGCAGAACTGCTGTGCCGGAAGTCCGCCGTTGGTCTCCACGTCGATCATGGGAATCAAGTCCTGGTCGCCAGATCGGCACTGCTTCTTGAAGTTCTCCAGCTGTGCCGTCAGATTGGTCTTCGGGCGGAAGAAGTGGTAGGCTCCCACCTTCAGTCCGTGGCGATGGGCCAGCTCGATGTTGCGTTCATACTGCTCGTCGATGCGGTCGCCGCCCTCGCTTGCTTTCAGGTAGACATACTTCATGTGGGTGTTGTCGCCCACCGTTTCCCAGAACACGTTGCCCTGATAGTGGCTCAAATCTATGCCGTGAACATGCTTGCAGGTGTCCTCGCATAGGATATAGCTACCCTGTGCGAACAGGCTGAGCGCACTGAATATGATGATGATAATGGTGAGTACTCTTTTCATACAAAGTGCAAAGATAAAGCAAAAACCGCAATCCGCAAAATAAATTAGATTTCTTTAACCCGAAACCTGATGATAAACTTTTGCCAGGCACTCTTGGCAAGAAGCTACGAGCGATTAAATGACACGTCTCCGGCATCGTCGCCCGCCAGTATGGCGTATGCCAGCAATAGGCTGGTCAGAATCTTTGCTGTTCTTCTCATTTTTCCTTTTTATTGAATAAGTATTAATCACTTTTGCTGTGCAAAGGTACGTTTTATTTTTTGTATATTACAATCGAATAACCGAAAAGCTAACCCCAATCTATGATTTTTATATGTATTTTTTTATTTGTTAACGCATGATGCTTGTATTCTGTCGGGAAGTTCAGAAAGAATCATCTTACGGACAGAACAAAAGTAGATACAAAACATTAGAATTTTCTTCAAATAGGTTGTCAGGTTGTCAAAACCCCGATGTACAAAGGGTTTGC
>ERZ842401.5133-NODE-5133-length-14710-cov-177.819243_pt1 | contig 14710 bp, 13 predicted proteins | sample MGYA00521270_ERZ842401 | MGnify/ENA primary metagenome ERZ842401 (study PRJEB31892, sample SAMEA3878208) | bioreactor metagenome | biome: Moose rumen | place: Sweden | collected 2011-10 | study: EMG produced TPA metagenomics assembly of the PRJEB12797 data set...
CGTAAATTACTGTGCTACAACCACTTGTAAAAACCCAAAACACTTCCACATGAACTCTATTTGGAAGTTTTAGATACTTTTGCTTGGTTGTTTCAGAGAATTATTGTACCTTTGCAGCCCATAAATTAGTTAGACATATAATGAGTAAGAAGATTGTTGAATTTCAGAAGAAGATAACAAGACAATTTAAAGAAGATACATTGATGTTCTGCGGCACTGCCGTGACAGCGATGTTGTTTTTATGCACAGTGGCTTGCGCTGGATATGTTGTCTATACGGACTGGCCACATATGCCAGAGATTCCCGCCGATACAGTCAGGTACAGTACTCCCGTGACAAGTCTTAGCGATATGCTCAAGAAAGACTCCCTAATCCCTCGTGGTGTCTATGTGGACCTGGACGTGATGGCGAAAGACCGGAATATGATTCAGGTAATGAATGACACCATATATTGGTGGTGCTACGTCAACGGCAAGCTGGCTGATGGTGATGTCTATAGATATAGCATCAGAAAAGACAGTATTTTTATAGTGAGTCAATCTGGCGAAAAAGATAGTACGACTTATCACCGTCTGAACGACAGACTTTACATGGGCAAAGCCCATTATGTCCTCTTGTAGGACAAGAACTGCTTGAATTTCCGGCATATCCTTGGCCGTCTCACTGAAAATGCGTACCTTTGCACCCGGAGCGTGAGCGTCTTGATGCTTACTGCCGTTGGTATTGCGCCGTGGGGTGGTCAAAACTGCCCTACGGTTTTGAAATCACAATTTGTGATATCCAATGAAAGAGGAATGATAAAGGTTTACTATTATTTTTCCGTCAATTTTCGGTCGGGAACCCTCAAAACGGAAAGAAAACTGAAAAATCAGTTCAGACTTCACATTTTGGATTCTGTCGGCCACCAGATAGTCCAATTTTTCCGTTCTTGCCAGAAATCGGCCAAATTCGACGGAAAATTTCCGAAAGTAGCGGGATTTGTACCTACTTTTGTCGATTTTGCGTCATAGTAGATGTTGTCCGCTGTCAATCAATCCTTCTGGAATATCCTGTATAACAGCCCGCGAAGTACCAACCAGAGGAAATTTAAAGACCATGCCGTCGGGAGGAGGAATATCAGAAGATTCGGACTGTAGTTGATATTCAACTGTGCCCATACAAAATATACCGATGCGGACAGTGTCAGGATGATAATATATACAGCTTCTGACAGAGAAATGCTGTATATCCTTGGTTCATTTTCTTCCTTCTTGTCAGTTTTTGATTTCTGTTCATCCTTATAGGCAAAATGATTATATACCATTGTGCCGTAATAAATAGATTCGAAAATCATAGCACCCACCATCCAGCTCATGGCTTCATCATTGCCTGGTGTTCGCCAGAATTTAAGCCACCCAGCCACCCCACAGATGATAACGGATCCCAATATAAGGATTATTGTCCAGAATGACCATTCTGGCATGAGGACACGGTTTTTTTCCTCGATGGCCTGTTTCAGCAGCTTGCCTTGTGAGTTCTGCAGGCTTTTGATTTTATCCTTGTATTCGGTTTCAAGATCTGTGAGTGCTTTGTTATGGCTTGCCACCGACTCCTTCATTTTTTTATCGAATTCCTGAATATGGCTGATGGCCACCTCCGTGAACTGTCCGGCAACATTATCAGAGATTGATTTATCAATTCTGCTGTAGATTTTTACCAGGATTGTATCAGCATATTTTTGAAGTGTTTCGTTGAACCTTTCAATGCTATCCTCGTCGACATATATTTCATTGACAAAGCTTTTCAGGAGATCATCCCAGATAGGCCTTGCCGTCTTGATGTTCTCCGTCAGCTGGTGTGAGATATCCTGCGCATGTGCCGCCATGTCCTTGATATCGGACATAGTGGAGCGCATTTCCGTTTGTACCTCCTTGATGCCGTTCAGAACTTCAAGGGATTTTTCTATTTCAGCAAGTTCAGCGGATTTCTGCTGAGGTGCTGCCGTCGATACCGATGTCGGAACAGTAGGAGTGCTTACCTGCTGCTCTGCATACTCATCGAGTCCGTCATCAAACATACCCATAATTCAAACTATTTATAACCCTTACCTCTGGATCTGAATTTGGCGAATACAGGCTTCCATAGATTCCACCATTCATCGTCCTTCTTACCTCGCCATCCACCAGTGTCCTGTCCACCACCGCCAGTAGATGGTGTTGTCTGTGGCAATGCCATGTTCACAACAGCTGCCACCATCAGACCTGTAGCCTTCAATGCCTGGTCTCCGGCATTCTCTATCATGCCAACCAGCTCATTAACGGCTTCCTTCAGATTCTCCCGTGTGGTATCACGGCCACCAAGGAGACATTGGCCGACAATACCTTCCTGAAGTTCTGCCTGTTCGTCACTGTCAAAGACATTGAAAGTGCCTTTGCAGAACTTCCGGAGTATCTGCAGGGCTTTATCGACAGCATTGCGGGCTTCCTTTTCTTCCGGCGACTGCTGGTGTGGCTTCTGTTGTTCTGTCTGACGTGCATCCTCCTGCTCAGCCTGCCTTTTTATCTCGCGCAGTCTTTCAACCAGTTCACGCTCTTCCTCACTCTCGACAGGCTTATGCCGAATGGGTATAACCGCCGCAGTCTGCTGTTTAGGCTGATCTGTTCTGCGGGTACTCTCCCTCGGTTCCTCTACCTGCTTTTCTGTAGCATGGAGTTTCTGCCAGGTCTTATACAGGTGTGACGGTGTAAGATCCTTGCTATGTCCCAACTCTGATGACTTGAACATCATGACACTGGATAAGCTGCCGTCGTTATGATAGAGCTTTTCACCGATGGAGTAGCCATGTATGACACCCTTGCTGTCTGGAGTGTTCGGGTCGATGATCCATCCCTTGGCCATCATTTCGGCAAAGTAAGTCTGTAGATTGAACTCCTTCATATTCTTCAGGACTGATATACCATCTGCATGGATCCGCTCTTTCCGCTGGTTGTCATATTCAGAGAGCTGCTTCAGTCCAAACTTTTCAGCCACCTTGTCACCGGCCACAAATCCCCTGTCCTTACACATGTTGGCTTCCTGTATCTCGTTGTGTTCAGTCACCATATTGGCGGTACCGTGAATATGGATATCGTCAGTATCAAAGTGTATAGACCAGACGGCCTGACTGTCTGCCAGGTTGGTATGCTTTCCAGTGATACAGGAATACTTTTCACCTTTCTTGTTGTGCCGGTAGCCGTGATGGTCGGTGGTATCAAGTTTCTCGATAGAAGCATCGATAAGTCTGTTGGCCACCTCCACAATCTTGGCTTTCTGTTCGTCGGTAATCTTACCAGGTACAGGTTCAAAACCAAGCAGGGCTTTCCAGTCTTCCTTGGAAGGGCATATCTTGATATTCCAGAATCTATCCTTACGTTTCATGCCGGCGACCTCTTGCCTTAGTTGCATCTGACGGTAGATATCAGACGGCTTCGGAGTATCGAGGATGCTGTTGACTTTAAGATGATCTGCGCGAACGAAAAGAACATCCTCGTTTTGTTTAGCGAGAATATTATCAGCCTGTTTGATATTGCGCTTCTTAGTCAGGCCATAACCAATGGAGCCTGCACCTCCTGCAGTTGAAGTTAAACTTATAATCATGCCATTTCTCCTACTTTTCTTTTTTCGGTATATTCACGTCGAGCCATAAGGCAACGTCTGGCTGGTTCCATCCCCCATCATATAGTTGTGGGGTATGATGTGTTGTCTCGCCGGTATCAACATTTCGTCCTGTCCATCCTTTAGGGTTCGGACGGTGTGCATATACGACCTTGTATTCATCTGTGCCATGAGGAACAAGGGCAATTACTTCACGGTCATACTTTGGAAGCTGCCGGCCTTGCGCATCCTTCCAGACACTATTGGAATACATTCGTTGTCCGTCGATCATTCGCTTCATGATAGGAAGTCCTTCAAGCAGGAACTTTCGCCACCACCTGTAGGCATTGCCCTCTATAATATATTCAAGTTTCTGCTGTGGAGTCATGCCCTTCATGACTCCCTTTGTGGCATTGAAGAAATTCTCGTAGTTGTGATAAACTGCGGAAAAATCCTGCATCACGGAAAACTCTTCCTCAGAGAGAGCTTTCCTCGGACGTTTCTTCTCAGCAAGGTTGCGGAGATAAACCGACGGTTTGAGTTTGCACGCATCAGCATCGCGGCATATCTGTTCATAGAGTTCATCATTCATGCGAACATCGATATGTTTACCTTTTGCCTTTTTCCTTATTAGCAATTCCTTCTTGGTGTACTTCAGAAGGAGTTTTAGGCGACCTTCATCCTTTTTGTGTGTATTGATGAAATCAAGGTATTCCTTTTTGGTGATGTCGTATTCAAGATTATAATCACCCGCCGCTTCACTCCAGCACTTCACAACCAGATGGTGAAGGAGTGTTTTTTTAGTATCGTCACCAGGCTGTGGATCATCGATGATTACACGGACTTCGCCGACGGTGACAGGAACAAAAAGTTTTTGTCCGTTCTCATCCGTCCAGACCTCACAGAATCCGTAGCCCTCACGAACCTTGTCAAGGGTTTCGGAACCGTTAAATGTATATTTACTATCGTTATCCATCGGCATCGGTATTAAAGAAATAATTGTGAGCCTGCGAGCAATTAGAAAGCCCTGTGAGACCACTCGAACAGGCCAGCACAGAGTTCAGACAAAGGAGCCGTTTTTGGCGGATTTTGTCGGATACTCTTACTGCTGGCTAAAACATCCGTTCAGGATGCTTGGCGCAAAGTTACGGATTTTCTGTGAAAATCGTTCGGAACTGCCCGTAGATTTATGTATTATTAACGGATGTGTAACATACGGATGTGTTCGGATGTTGAACAATGTATTCGTTATTCGATACAAAAACAATCTGAATACTTCCGCACTATTCTTCTGAGTATCTCCGCACTTCAAATTATTGTATCTCCGCAGATGTATGAGTGAAAGTGTCACGCTTACTTTCAGCGTTAAATAGATATAAATATTATTATATGGTTACATATATATAATATATTATTAGTACCTTTGTGCTCGAATTAAAGTACATAATATTATGAGTGAGTTTAACGGTAAGACAAGAGTACCTTGTAACAGTAAGGTAAAGTCATATAATACACAACATCTTAATGACATCGCCGCAATGAATGTCAGTGAGGTGTACAACTCTATTTCTGCATCAGGTGGCATTATCACTACGAAGGCCGAAACATGTAAGGAACGTATTAAATCACTGAAGAAGAAGGTTAGCGAGTTCAAACCTTCCGTTCCAATGACGCGCGAGGAACAACAGAAGGTTGACAATATGCTTCAGATATGGTCGGCGCAGTTAGATAGTCTGTTGAGTGCAGTATCTGTAGCTGTCAAGCCTACGTATCTTCGTGACACTGTTACGCAGATACTTCAATCCAAGGGTATCAGTGAGCCATGCTCCAACAGACACCTTGAATGGTATCTGGTAAGGTACAATGCCAAGCAGCTCATACCCTCAGAGATTGCCGATGCCATCATCCAACATCGTGGATCAAAGTGGGACAGTATGCCACACCTTGTCCGTGACACAGAATACAACATCACTGTTGCGGATAGTAATAAGTCCGAGGGAAAGAAGACCAGGCGCAAGGAAAAGGATTTCCTTCGCATTCGCGATGTATTTGAGTTTATTGAGTCATTCCCTGCTACGCCTGGCATCGAAACCCTTGATGCGAGGTTGGCGAATGACATTACCGTTGCCGACATGGTGCTGTCATGGAGGAAAAAGAGTATCACCAGATATGATGACTACATGACTATCTTCCAGACGTTCATCAACAGTCTGCAGACCCTTCCTGATGAAGCACGACAGATTACCTTCGCCGACACTACAGAGAAGGCCACTGACCCGAAGAGTAAGGGTAAGGTGAACGGCAATAAAAGAAAGGAGAAGCCCAAGAAAGCTGCTGTAAAACCAACGAAGCAGACTTCGCCAGACAATGCCGGAACATCAACTCCGACAACGGAAACCAGTAGCATGCCGTCGCATGCGGCTGACGACAACGGCCTGGTTGAACCCCAGAAAGAAGAGGCACCTTCCGATGGAGGTGCCGCATTCACAGAAGAACCCAGCGCTGCAGTCAATACGACAGACCAACCAGAGCCAGAGGGCGAGGATGTAACCGATGCCGATTTGTCGATACTGGAAGAGTTCAATCATGGGGATGCCCCATCACCAGAAGAGATATTCGCATCCAATAAGAGGATGATGACGGCATTTCTCGATAAACTAACACTGAATGACTATACTGGTCAACGGAAGGTCAGGGAAGCTGCTGCCGACATTGAAGAGTTCTGTAAGTTCGAGAACTTCGAAAAAGAGTTCGAAGATCTGAAGAATATTGTGGAAAGCAACAGTTCCCCATACAAGGGAGGATTTGCCGCTGGAACTATCCGGAACAAAGTTAGCGACCACCGCCGGTTCCAGCAGTAGTAGTGGCAGCGACCAGAGGGAAGCTGCCCCGTCATAGCGGATTGCGCTCGGCTCAATGACTCTCAAAATAGAACCGCTTCTTAGAGATGGCCTTCACCATGGAGTCGTAGGTGACGAGATCTGCCGGATGCAGGGTGTCCCAGAAGAACCGAAGCCGGAAGGAATTCAATGAGTCATCCCCCTTCATGAGATTACACGCTCGGCAAGCTGGCAGCAGGTTGTCGAGGTCACTGGTACCGCCTCGTGACTTGGCCACCACATGGTCACGAGTCATATTGTTCACATTGAGGGCACATCCGCAATAGGCACAATGCCCTGCGGTCTTGTTGAGGATGGAATGTTTCTTTGCCATGTCGAAAAATAGTTAAAGGGTTAGTTAATGTAGGCTATCATCAGATAGACCACGAATAGGAGATCTGCCAGTAGTGCGGTACTGGTCAGCCAGAGAAGGGTTATATTCAATCGCTCACTCATACGACTTTGATTTTGTAACGTTTTCAATAAGTGATAGCACCGAAAGGCTTTATTCTCAGAGGTGGAGCTTTGGTTTCCGGCACATAATGGATTAACTTGAAGTACACCTCATGCCCATCCTTGCGGTCTTCAGCACAGCAGGGATGGCGGTCATAGACCGCACCCGGGCAGGCACCACCGGCATAGGTGGCAAAGGCACAGCCCTTGCACCCGCTACCGGCAACGGTGATAACCTTTGCGCCGTCAATAGTGTCTATCCAGACCTCACCGACTGCTCTTTCCTGTCCGTAACCTGTAATCATGACTTAGTGGTTCTGAAGTTACGAAGATAGATGTTCTTAATGAAGGCATTGAAGCCGAAACAGAAGAGAGTGATGCACACGCCTACAAGGATTAGTTCAAAATCAGTTAAGTGTCCCATATTTTGAAATTGTTACGTTATCAATTAAGCCCAAGGTATGTTTTTAAGCTGCTCTGGGCAAAAGTTCTTTACCAGTGCCAAGAATTGTCCACGCTCACGAGGGTCTGACAAAAATCCCGTTGTCTTATCATCACGAGTACGGAAATAGCTATCAGCAGAAAGTGACATTGCAACATCTTGCTCTTCGTCACAACCATCATCTGTGTCATAGTTGTATTCTTTCAGTCCCTGATACACATCCAGAAGTTTTGTCTGGCTTTCGTCAATGGCGCAATCCCTATCATAACCATCCCATTCTTCCTCATCACTCTCTTCATGTTCGCACAGTTCTTCGCTGAAGAAGAAAGTTAATGGTTCCTCTGTCTTAGTTTCGATGATACCAACGAAATCGTAATCATGACCTGTCAGCATCAAGGAAAATTCGCTGTTTTCAAATAAAGTAGTCATATCTTTGCTGCCTGTTTCTATCCCGTCGGCATCGGTTTTAGTGAATATTGTTTGTGACGCTGTTTTGAAGTTATCGGCATGTTAGATTTTAGATCCTGACTTCTTTGAGTCTTTCCTTATCAAGTCTGCCTGTGTGCCTTCAATTTTCAGTCGTCATCGACTTAGTTGAGTTTTGAGTCCTTTTTCTTGCTGGTAACCAGGAACAGACTCACAGGGGACTAAGCCAAGAAATTCAGGAAGAAATTTTGCGGAATACCCAGATTACATCTGTGGAAGGCTGCTGCAAAATTTGTTTCGGAATAGCATGCGGTTATTGGTGTGGCTCCGGTCTGTCCTACCTTTGCAAGGAAAAAGACTCCAGAGAAAACTCAGCTAACCCCATGAGGTGAAAATGGCATACAGGACAGGGCGAAGATAAGATCAAGAAAGACTCACGCCCCCTTTTTCAAGTTCCGGCACTTAGTGACGGGTGGCTATGTTTAGCTGCGTCTGGCCGTCATCACAGACTCCCTCCAGGAAAGCGAATGGGCATCTCGCAAAAGAAGGTTACAAGCAGGGCTGAGAGTCAACAAAGGAAGGTAGTAGTGTCAGGCCGTGTCCCGCTGACATGGTTTGTGGTGCGTCGAGCCACATGTGGATTGACCCACGATGAATTGTGTATGTGCGGTTAGCCGTGCATACTCTATTCATCGAGCAAACCGCGTCGGTGAAAAAGGACACCGCCGGACTCTGCTGCCCCTTTGGGGAAACTCGCCCGTCGTGCTGGAACCCTTGCAGGGAGATACCCATCCACTTTCAGGAGGAACCAGAGACTTTGATGGTGTCAGACGCATGCGCCTGTTCAAGTCCCATCAGAGGAAGGTACTGGCGAGACAGAGGCCACACTGGCAGACTTTGGACGGTTCCGCAAGCAGCCGACGTGCCATCCAGGCTGGTACCCCAAGCTCCATGAGCTGCCGGGGATGAGCAGGGATAGCACATTGGCAAGCTGCCCGGAATGGGCCATGTCCGCCAATGAGGTCACGCCGCGAGTGAGTTCCTGCAGCAGGTGGCCATGGTAGGGTGTAAATCCAGCGGACTGCGCCATACCCTATGATGTAAGGATATTTCTTTTCGTCCGATTTTCGGAGGTATTATTATATCGCCAGCGGCGAGATCTGCGCTCCTGTGGCAAATGGTGAGGTCGTTTTTGGAGTGGATGCCTGAAAAACGGCTGTTTTCGAAGAAATCCTGACATATTCAGGAGCATGAAAAAAGGGCGAGATTCACATCTGGCCCTTGTGCAAAGATAATTTTTTGAATTTTGCATTAAATTTTGCATCGTTAAAACAAGGAGGCTTCGCTAAGCCTCCGGTATATCTTCCTTCTTCTCGATCTTCTCGATGGCGGTAGCCTTCCAGGAGAGAGCGAAGTGTTCCTTCTCGTCCTTGCCGGTGTAGGTGCGTGGCTCGAAGAAGCCCTCAACCTTGATCAGTGTGCCCTTCTTCAGGAGTTCCAGTTTGGGACTGTCCACCTTGGTGGCCACCTCAATGTCCTGAAGTGCTGAGATGCGCTTCTCATTGCCGTCCTTGCCCTTAACGGTGCGGGCGATTGCGAGAGGGAATCTGCCCCATGCGCTGCCGTTCTCATTGTTCTTAACTGTAGCGTCTACTGCTACGATGCCGGTCACTGTGAAATTGTTGTTCGTTGCCATAATTCTTAATTTTAAAGGGTTTTACTTAATTTTTACGATGCCCTAAAAACAAGCAAGGAGAAGGTGAATAAAGGTCAAGGAATTACAAGGAAATTTTGTGGAATGCCACATTTTGTTTAGCCACTACCTGGCGTTAAGAATAAAATGCGGAAGGTTGCCGGAAAATTTCAGCAGGAATAACAACGTGGTACTTGCCGGACACCGCTTGCGTTAAATTTGCAACGGAAAAATAAGGGAAGCCCGCTATTAAAATGGAAATGGCAACCCAGAACAGCAATAAGAGACTGGTATCACCGCTGTAGGCGCATGAATGATGTCAATGAGAGCAGCGCACAGGGCAGGATCTACCAACAGTACCAGCCCGTATTTGGACATGACGAGCGAGCAGAAATTGAGGCCAGTACGAAGATAAGAAAGCCCCAGCAGGTGGCAGTTCTGGAACCCATGAAAGAGAAAAGGGTACATCAAAGGTCACGAGGGTTGGGAACAAGCCACGAGACCGGGAAAAGACGAGAGCACATGATGCCCTGAGAGGGCAGACGATTACGAAGAGGGAGAAGAAGCACGGTAGGGTGCAGCCCCTACCCCATCAGAATGCCAGAATCAAGTGTTTGAAGTGCTGGCACGGAATCCGTCGTGAGTGTCGAAATGTTCCATATAGCGGTTATATGGAAGGTTTTGTATTGTCGAATGGGGAAGTTATGCCGTCTGGCGTTTGTGCCTTCATAGGGAACAGCAGCGGCAATCAAGCCGATGCCGGATGATTAACAGGAGTGTTGACCAGAAAGGGTTGACTAATACAAATCCAGATGCGAACTGTTAGCAGGGCCGTTAAGTGGGTAACATGGCGATAGTAGTGACCACATGGTTTTTGTCAGTGTCAGCCGACGAAAAACAGCGTGCGGTGACAGTTCCTGGCATCCCTCGGTGTAATGTGAGGCATTACTATCGCCATATTGCCCATAGGCAGTTACGTTAAGACAGTTCCCAGATGGACTTGTGACAGTCGGACCGGTCATCGGCCTGTTCATCATCCGAGGGTGCGAATAGCACCTGTTCCCGGTTTCATATCCTGCCAAAATCAGTTCAAGCCTGTTTGCAGAACGATAAAAAGCCATCGGAAAGCCCGCAGGGAAGCCCAGAAATGCCCAAATTTCGTATTTTTCTGTGCCGGTGGATAAATTCCACGTCAAAGCGCTAAAACACGCTCAAAACGGCTAAAAATGAATTTTCTGCAAAAAAGTTTGGTTGGTTTGCGGAAAATTCGTACCTTTGCACCGACCCAATCAGACATTACGCCGATAGAAACGGAATGTCGCCCCGCCGAGAGGATCTTGCGCAAGGCCACACAGCTGATGGCCGTCGACCAACCTCGAAGCGGGTTTTTTGTGTCCACCATTCTCCCACCCCATCATGCGCCAGGCCCAGATATTCCATTCAGGAGGCGGGTGTCTGATTGGGTCCGGGGGTTCGGGGGCTGGCCCCCGTCCAGACATCCGATTCCAAAACCCTTTGTTACTTCATGCGCTCCAGAAAAAAAAGAAAAGGTCACGTCAAGTCAAAGCGCCCTCGCGCGCGCGATGACGTAACATGACGATAGTCTTGTTACGTTTATAGTCATAATATAGTCATAATATATATTAAGATAGGTGGAGCGTTAGGTTTTGGTAAAGTTTGCGTTAGGTTTTGGTAAGGTTTGCGTTAGGTTTTGGTAACTTTTTGGGCAAAACGTTAGGTTTTGGTAAGGGTACTTTTAACGCATTGATAATCAGTTAAATACAAGTCAAATCTTCTTAAAACGTTAGGTTTTGGTAAGGTTTGCGTTAGGTTTTGGTAACTTTTTGGCAAAACGTTAGGTTTTGGTAACATCGTTTTTATCGGTGTATTTTTGTTAGAAATCATGGAATGAATATTTATGGATATTCACTACCAATATATATAAATGACTGATATATAACGAAATAGTCATTTTTTTAAGTTTCCAATGGATTTCATTGCTTAGTATTCAGGAATAACTATATAATAATCGTCTTTTTATAACATCATGTTAGGTTTTGGTAATTATAAAAATACATATATTATATAGTATTCAATATTGGTTTTTATTTTTATTACCAAAACCTAACACAGCATTTTCTTTCAAAATCATATCAAAAATCGGCTATTTTTTGGGGTGAAAAAAGCCCTGATTTTGCATTGTTTTTTGCATTGTTTTTTGCATCTTATTTTGCAAAAATCGCAATGTTAGTTATTATATTGCCCAAAAAGACAAATATCAGACAGTATAAAATACATGTATGTTTTTATGTTAAAATATGTATTTTTATAGTTGGTATCAATTTTATTCCTTATCTTTGCAGAAAATTTTTCGTGATGAAGTTAGAAGAACTTGAAAAGAAGCTGATGACCCTTCGGAAAGAGGAGGAAGTCACATATAAAATGCTCAGGGACAGAGGTCTTTCCCGTGAGACTGTTCAGAATATACACAATGGAAAGGATTACAATGTGTCATCATTATTTAAGTACCTGGACAGTCTGATGTATGTGATAGAGATCAATGGCGTTATAGTCGGTGATATAGTATCCTTTGGAGCCGTCCTTCAGAATTGTAGGAAGGCCTTCGGATATTCTTTAATAAAAGTGCAGAGTGAGCTTGTTTGGACTGCCAGACAGGTTTTGGCTATTGAAAAAGGTCGGGGATATACACGAAAATCCCTTTTGAAATACACTTCAGTCATCAGTGCAGACTATAATTTGATGAGTGTGTTTGATTTGGATCCAGATATCAGAGAGAATTTGTTTAAGAGTACATTTGATATAAACAAGTAATGTTATGGTAACAAGAAAGAAGAGCACAGTAGCCGACAAAATGGAGAAGAAATTCACTTCTGCTTTGAAGAAGTCCACGCAGGAGAAAAATACTCTTCCTGTGATAGTACGTAACGGAGTACAGGTAAAGATGCCTATCGAGCTTGTGCTTATGAGAGCTGCTTTCTCCAAGATACAGCTCAATATCATTGTTACCGTTTTGAAGACGATCGGGAACAAGGTCGATGAAATCATAAACAAGAAGATGAAAGAGGGCGATATCATGTCTCTTTTTCCAAAAGAAGAGTTTGGTGAGGATGAGAAAGTTATCAAGTTCATCATCAGGAAAAGGGAGTTTGGTATCCCTTCGTCCCATACAGTAGAACTCGAGGGAGCATTACGTCTGATGCGTCTGGTTCCTGTGGATCTTCCTGTTACTGGTAAGGTGACAGGGATAAACTATACGAAATATACAAATCTCTGTAGTATAATCCTCCCGAATGATGAACTGAAGGACTATTGCATTGTTGAAATGTCCCGCGATGTTGCCCATCATATTCTCCATGAGGATTTGCGTTATGCCACCATTGTTGACAGTATAAGCCGCAAGCTCCGTTCTAAATATAGTGTAAGAATCTATTGGATGGTCATGCTGTATGCCTACAATGGTGGTGTTACCTTTAACTTTGATGAGTTCAAAAAGCAGGTCTGCGGCACGGAGAATAAATATGACCGCTATCCCCGGTTTGAGGACGAGGTTCTTCGCAAGGCCAAAAAGGATATTGATGACCTATATGAGCAAGGGCTTTGTGAATACTGTTTTGAATATCATCCCACAAAAGAGGACAGGGAAAAGAGTAAGGAAAAAGGCAATCCCGACACAATAGTTTTCACTATTACCAAAAACCAGGCTCTGCGACTGGAGGCTGATGTGGTTACCAGCGAAGATAGTTTTGCTAACGAGGTGAAGGCAATCGAAAAAATACTTGTTGATGATTTAAGCATTACCCGGCCAAGGGCTGCAAAGATAGTTGCAAAAGTTACGGAGGACAATATAGTTGCCCTGAAGGATAAAATAGAAGCTCTGAAAGAAAGGAAAGTAAACAAACCTTCATTGGGTGGAGGGTTCTTTGCAACTTCCGTTCTGAACTTCTTCGATGAATACAAACCTGCAGAAGCGTCCAAGAAATCCTCCATTGATACTGAGCAGGCTGAACTGGTAGGCGACCCAGAACAGACCGAGACAATCAAGATGGAGGAATTGAAACCTGAACGTCACAATCAGAAATACTGGAGACAGAAATGGTATGATTGTCAGAAAGATCTGAAGGAAATAGGACTCAGGATTAAGGATCCTAATAGAAATTCCAATGAAGCATTCCGTTACCTTATTCAATGTATGGCATATGAAAAGTTCGATGAGAGTGCCAATAATGTTGTCATAATTGTACCTACGCTTTTTTTGCGAGAGTTCATCGAGAAGAATCTTTCTAACCTTTTGCAGGACATAATTGGCCGACATTTTGGTAAAGAGGTAAGTTTTGACATCGAGTACAAAGGATTTCAAGGTAAAATGCTTGCCGATAGAGCTGAGACAGTCCAACGGTTCTCGTTTGAAAGCGATTTTCTTGAGCAAATGGAGTATGAGAGAAAGAAAAAAGAGGAAGAGCGCCGCGAGTTTGAAGAAAAATGCTACAAAGCATGGTCTAACACGTTCAATGCCATGATCAACTACTTAAAAAGAGACGAAGATAAAGCATTTTTAACTGAGAACATGGCTTTTGAAAGTTATGACAATACCTTACGTATTCTAATAATAAGGGTTAGTAACAAAAAGGCTTATGTCGAATTTGAAACTCGTTATATAAAACTGATATCCTGGGCTATTGAAAACTTTTTTGGCAAAAATATAACATTGAAATACAGAGTCTTAAATAACGCATGACAGACAAACAGATGGCAATAGCTGCTGCCGAGTTTGCGGAGCGGTGGCAGGGCGAAGGGTACGAGAAAGGTCAGAGCCAATTATTTTGGGGTGACTTACTGACAAAGGTGTATGGTGTGGAAGACCTTACATCCTTTGTTAAGTTTGAGGACCAGGTGAAAAGCGAGTCGGAAACGACCAACTTCATCGATGTCCGCATACCTTCCACCAAAGTGTTCATTGAGCAGAAATCCATCAATAAAGATCTCCGTGCGCCTATTAAGCAGAGTGATGGGAACTTCCTCACCCCGTATCAACAGGTGAAGAGATATGCCAGCGACATGAAGTATTCAGAGCGTCCACGATGGATTATCACTTGTAATTTTAAGGAGTTCCTGGTCTATGACATGGAACGGCCCAACGGAGAACCTGAAAGTATTCTTTTGAAGGATCTCGAAAAAGATTATTAT
>ERZ842401.5134-NODE-5134-length-14708-cov-4.351600_pt1 | contig 14708 bp, 11 predicted proteins | sample MGYA00521270_ERZ842401 | MGnify/ENA primary metagenome ERZ842401 (study PRJEB31892, sample SAMEA3878208) | bioreactor metagenome | biome: Moose rumen | place: Sweden | collected 2011-10 | study: EMG produced TPA metagenomics assembly of the PRJEB12797 data set...
CCGTTAGGCGCGCTTCGCTTGGCGGCGTACACTTGACCGGTAGCAAAAGGATAGCGACCAACGTCATGCGGTGCGAAATCCTCCTGCCACACGGGCAGAGAGGCAAACTTCAAAACTGGCCTGCATAGGGCGATGACCAACTCGGGACAATAATTTAGAAACAGGGGAGCAGAAGGATAACTTACGTCCAACGTGCCGATGCAGCCATTGGAATCATTTTCTTTGGAAAGGAAGGCCATTTCCCCTTCTGGAGTGGCGATTAACTTGTGAGCAGCGAATGTGTGCCGCCAGGCTGCAGCGACAATCAGGGCGTAATCATCACCGCCGATTTCGCGAGCTTTAACCAGCACTTCCCGATCCAGACAGGTACACGCGGTCAGCAGTTCATCGTGCCGTTCAGCGAACTCCTGAAGCGCTTGAGGCAGCGTTTTTCCGCTCCGTAGCCCCCAAGCTTTGCAAAAGGAACCGAAATAATCAATGGAGGCCACGTCGTCATAGCCCAGCAAGAGGAAAGCACAAATGGGATCAGACCCTACTGAGCAATTCAGCTTGTAACTGATGCTGTTGCCGTTATCTTGCTGTACCTGACCTTCCTTTGTGGCAATGTACAAATACCCCCAATCAATGGTGATATGATCGCCGGAGTGCCCCAAAACACGCTGCTGGGACTGACCGATGAAGGAGTAATGAAGATCTTCCAGCACGGCGTCATCCCCGACCATAGCAGGACATACCTGACCATCAAAGCACAAAGCGGAGGAAACAAAAAAATGCAGGGATACTTCATGGGGCTTTCCGTCCAAAGCCTGCATAGAAAAATCCACATATGTGATAGGGGTGGACATCGCATCCAGATCTTTGGGAAGAGTGGGCGACCAGAACATGACCGTCAATTTCACCCCCGATGCCTCCATTACGCTGACCGTGCGGGTTGGAGTGACGCGGAGTGAAACCGTAGACATTTCCGTTCGAGAACTTTTCCCAAAGTAACCGAAAGTTTTGTCATCGATGACAATGTGCCCATCCATATACTTTGGCGCTCCTGACCAATGAATGGGAACAGCAGCAGTCAAGGTGTCCCCGGGCAGCCAGATGGAGAAGTAGGGATCGTTTGCGATCAATGGAAGCGCAGGAAGCCGATCGAGAGTGTTATACATGATACCACTTCCTTTCTGTTGTACGGAACATGTCGTATAAACGAAAGAACAGTGAGCAAACTGTTTTGATTATTATGACATGTTCAATTAGCTTAGTTCATCACAATTGATATATAAAGAATGCTTTTTCGTGTTCGCACATGGCAGGAATGGTGATGTATTTGATCCCGTTGACCATGTTTTCGTTTCCTGGGTGATAATGCCCCTGAAACACTGTTTTGACTTTGCCGCTCTCTTCCAGTAATTGCCGGACCGCTTGATCATTGTTCAGGCGGCAACTTTCAGGAATATCGGGATCGATATTCTGATGCATAAAAACCAAAACTGTTCCTTGCGTTGTATTAAGTCTTCTGTTAAGAATAGACAGATCAGAACAGTTCGTATCCATCCAATCATGTGATTTTTCAGGTGCATAGTGTTCCCCGTTGAAATAATAACATGCGTCTATGAAGAACAGAGTCTTATTTCCTTCAACTAATGTAACTGGTTTGGTTGTTTCCCCTAATACACCGTAAAATTCATCTTGGGATAGGCAAAAGCAGTCATGGTTACCCATCAAAACAGTATACTTCAAAGTTGATGCAAGAAAAAGTTCTGCTATACTTTTAAGATTATGAATCACTGTTTCATGATCATCTTCATAATCAATCAAGTCACCAAGACAGATAACCCTTTCACAACCAGATTCTTCAAAATAGTGAATTGCTTCTTTAATTTTATTTAAAGATTTGTTATTATATCTGGTTCCACAAGTCATGTCATGAGAGCTAAAGTGCGAATCAGTAAAAAGGCCAATCTTCATTTGCTTATATTCCTTTCCCCTATAGATAATGGGAATAAAATTATAGATATGTTGGAAGCTATAAGGAACGTCTTTAATATTTTCCGTTTCAATCAATGTTTCGCTGACAATTATTTTGGAGAAAATGATCTGAAAAAAACTAATGACGCACACTATAGTTGTGGTTCACTTCTATCATATTATCACACAAAGTAACAATATCATCAATGGATAACTCACTCTGAGAGTGTAGAGGCATCATAGCCAATTGGTGTTTGAGACATAGGTCATTATATCCCACTACTGTAAACTTTATTGAGCGTCAGCCGCATCCTGTCTTCATAAATAAGAAATGGTGATCGCACCTATTTCAGGAGCGGCATGATAAAAAGGCGTGAAGCCTATCAGTATGCATGCAAAAAAATGACATAAGAGATATGCAATTCCATATCTCATCCGAATTCTTTTCCTGTCTAATTTTGGAACGCTGTTTTCATTCCATGGAGCGGTCTGTGCGTATTATGCACAGACCGCTCCATTTCTTCTGTATAGAACTTAGTCGGCTCGAATCACATCACTTTGTGGAGTTGTAAGAGTCCAGATAGATGCCCAGGTATTTATCAAAATTCAGACTCTTCAGTTCATCAAGGTACTTATCAAATTCGCTCAGATCACGCACGCCAGTAATGAATTTCGCCGTTTCAGCCTCGATATAAGGATTGATAACAGCCGATAGATCACTGAGTTCGAGGTTCGTCTCCTCATCGAAATACATCTGATAGGGGAAGTCGCTAGTTTCAAACTCTGTCAAAGCTACACGTATAGACTCACGGAAGCAACCATCGCCATTGGTCACATCATAAGCGATTGAGACGGGTTCCAAGCCATAGAAGATTTGGTCTAATTGATCCCTGCGCCATTCAGGATGTCCTATGGCGGTCCTCATATTGCCTATACAACTGCCAAGACCGTAATTTTTAGCAAGTATGAATCCATAGTTATTCTCATAAGCGCCATTCATTACATCGGGGAATGCAATACTATTTGTTTCTGGATCAATGATATAGCCACCGGTGAGGTCCATGCAGTCGTCGTTGTTGGCTGCAGGGCCATCCCAACAGTACTGCGCACCAAGATCGCTGTATAAGAAGTCAAGCCAGCGACAGAACAATTCAGCATCCTTGTAATTAGCGGAGAGTACACAGCCGCCAATATAGACCGTTTTACGGCGAAGCCACTGCCTGGCATCACTCCACTGGCTGGTCATCGGCACGCAGCTGGTCCACTGTTGGAACTTCTCAACTTCAGGGGTAATCGTGTAGACGTAAGATGGATATGCTCCGCACTGGTCTTCGGCAACTATACTTTCAATGGCTGTTTTCTCCATGCTGAAGAAGGACGGATTGATAATCTCATCCACGTACAACTGATGCATGATGGTGAGATATTCCTTGTAGAGTGCTGTGCCGCCGGGTATCACAAGCTCGCCTTCTTTCAGGGCAAGTCCGTACCCTTCATCAGAGCCTTCTTCTGTCAGGAAGCCAAACGCATTGAGGATATAGCTGCGGGGATCATTTCCTTTAGCACCGCCGCCCAGAGGATAAGTGTCTGGATGTGCTTTTTTCATTGCATAAAGAATCTCCAGACATTCATCCAGTGTCTGCGGTACCTCCGCATTCACTTCGGCCAACCAGTTCTTGTTCCAGAAGAAGCGTTCTTCATTGCCGGGTGAATGGACATCCAGTTTGGGGAAGGAGTAGATGTTTCCATCAGGCGCAGTTATCAGAGCGTAAGTCTCGGGGAAATCTTCCAGCCATTTGGAAAGATTAGGCATTATCTCCGGAGTAATATACTTATTCAGCGGTAAGAGTTGACCCTCGATCTGGCCATACTTTACAAGCTCACTCGGAGTAAAGTTGAAGCCGATGATGGCATCAGGCAGGTCATCTGCCGCGAACATCAGGTTCTTCTTCTCGCTGATTGCGGTAGTGAGGACTTGCTCAATGTCAAAGTTTAGACCGCTGGCTTGTTTCATCCACGGCCAGAACCAGGTGTCCCACGCATTTGGATGATAGGTCGGATCAGCATACAAAGCAAGCTTAATTGTCGGTGCATCAGATGAACCATCGCCAAGCGGATACTGACTGTAGTCGTGGTAGTCGTAGAAATTGCGGCCTTCTTCTGACAGAGCGATCGAATACATCGACAGCGTGAGCAGTGTGGCAAGGAGCAGCGCTAACAGTTTCTTCATGAGATGGTACCTTCCTTCCTTTAATATTTCAAGCGGTCAATGCCGCCTGGATTCTACTGGTTATCCCTTGAGCGCGCCTACCATCACCCCTTTTACAAAATACTTTTGGACAAATGGGTAAGCCGCGAGCAGAGGTGCAGAAGAAATAAAAATCAATGCGTATTTCATACCTTCCGCTATATATTGGCGCCTGGCGGCAGCTTCGATGGCGTTTTTGTCATTCAGTAGCTCATCCCCGAGGATACCTATTGACATCTGGTTGTTGAGTAGAATATTGCGTAGCACCATCTGCAACGGCTGATATTCATCCCGCGATATATAGATCAGTGCAGTAAAATAGCTGTTCCAGTGTCCGACCGCATAATAAAGCGCCATAACTGAAATTATCGGTTTAGACAGTGGAAGTGCAATACTTACGAAAGTTCTTAGCTCGCTGGCCCCATCAATGCGCGCGCTTTCATAAAGCGCTTCTGAGATAGATGAGGAAAAGAACACTCGGGTCACGATCAGGTTATAAATGCTAATGCCACCGAGCAGTATCAGTGTGTATGACGTGTTCATGAGACCCAGAGATTTAACCTGCAGATAGTATGGAACAAGTCCTCCACTGAAATACATGGGTATCAGGAAAAAGATACCTAGAAGTTTCCTGCCCAACAGTTTCTTTTTGCTCAGCGTATAAGCCGCCGGTATGGTCAGTATAAGATTGAACAGCGTGCCGAGCACAGTATAGCGGATGGTGTTTGAATAACCAGTCCAGATGCGCTTATCCTTAAATACATTGCTGTAAGATTCCAATGTAAAGCTTTTGGGCCACAAATAGACTCTGCCTTTTATCACGTCGAATGGCTCAGATATGGATGCAATTACTGTAAAATACAAAGGATAAAGTGTTACCAACATAAAAAGAATCATAATAATGACATTAATCGTATCAAACACCATGTCCCGTTTAGACTTGAGAATATGATTTTTATGTCGTGTTGAATTTCGCATGGGTACTCACCTCCTGTTTACAGCAGGCTGATCTCGGCTACACGTTTGGAAATATAATTCACAATAAGCAACAGCGTTATATTTATGACGGTATTGAACAAAGATATCGCCGAAGAATAACTGAACTGTCCATTTCGGACACCTACTTGATATTCATAAGTCGCAATGACTTGAGAGGTGTCCAGGTTGAGTGAGTTTTGAAGCAGATATATCTTCTCAAAGCCGATATTCATGATCGAACCAAAGCGCATGATCAGCATGATTATGATCGTCGGCGCTATGATTGGAAGATTGATCTTTGTCACGATTTGGAAGCGACTGGCTCCATCTATATATGCCGCTTCGTGGAGTTCTTCTGGTACACCAGCCAGCGCAGCAAGGTATATTATCGTACCCCATCCGGTACCCTGCCACACCCCGCTCCAAACATAAATATCGGCAAAGTATCCTGGAACGCTGAGCCAGTCGTTTCTCTTTCCCCCCAATGCAGCAATAATATGGTTGAATATGCCGTTATTGCGATCCATAAAAAGTGTAAGCATAGAGCAGATTACGACCGTGGATATAAAATGCGGGGCATAAGAGATCATCTGTACCGTCTTCTTAAAAGGCACATTGTCCAGCTCATTCAGCAAAAGCGCAAAGATTATAGGTATAGGAAAAGAAACCAATAACGAGTAACAAGTGATCGAAAGTGTATTACGGATTATCTTCCAAAAATTTGGAAAGTTAACAAAACGGATAAAGTGTTTCAGTCCTACCCATTGACTAGCCCAAATACCCTTCTTTGTGCTGAAGTCTTTAAAGGCGATCTGCACGCCATACATCGGCATGTAATTGAAAATAATGACATAGATCACTGCAGGCAATACCAGTAAATACAGTTGCCAGTCGTTGGCCAGCCTTCTCCGCCATCGAGGCGTTTCCCTTCTGATCTCTTTAACCTGCATTATATCGCCTCCGCTATGTACGATGATAATAAATAGATTTAGCGAAATGGCACCGTCCTTCAGTCACCACTACTCGCGTCAGCAATAGGCATTTCAGTCATGCGCTGCTTGGTGGCTGCTTAAAGAATGAGCGTCTTTATTCTGACGGCTTTACTGGTTTCGTCTCTGGGACATTTTTTCCATACACTCCTAAATTCATCCTCCAGCCCTCAGTAGATGGGTGCCATTTCGCCTCGAGGGTAAGCGGTGCATCCTTATTGCTGAAAGGAATACCGCTATATAGCTAATGCCATGTAGTGATAAAGTTGGTCTGCTTCGGTATCAGGCTCTATTCTCCCTTAGTTTGCCATCGACAAACCGCTTGGCTCTTGGTATATCCCCTTCATCGACATGTTCTATGATGAGTGGGATATTGGGATGATACTTTGCCAAGAGTGATATATACAGATCGTAATTCAGTATACCTAATCCAGCAGCCGGGAGTTCCACACCGCCAGCGCCACGAAAGACATGGGACTCATCTGCGTCTATATCTGCTGTTTTAACCTCCGTAGTATTGGACGGAAGGATATCTTTTGCGTGGGCAATGACCATTTTATCGGCCAGAGCGTCAAAGATCCGGCGGAGTGTGCCGTCTACATCCCCGATATTGGCAGGCGTGAAATAATTGGTCGGGTCGCAGATAAGCTTCAGATTGGGAAGGGCTACTTCCCTGAATAGCCGCTCCAGACGGTCGATGCCGCCAATCACGTTATTAACGTAATTCTCGACTATGAACGCCGCACCCGTTTCACGGCCAAACAGGCAAAGCTCCTCTATTACCGCCGCTGCCTGCTCGTAAGCCTCCTCGGATGCGTTCCGATCGTCCCACAGCCAGTCGCTTTCACTATTGAACGTCCCCGTTTCGCTGGCGACGTAGGGGCAGCCCAGGTCCAGTGCCCGTTCCATCATCATTTTGATATAAGCGATATTCGCCGCTCGTACCTGCTGGTCGTGGTGCACAAAGTTTGTGTAGGCCGATACAGCGATAATGGGCAAATTCGCGTCACGGAATCGAGCGGCGATTTCCCGGGCTTTCGCTTTTGTCAATCGTTCTTTGGCGGCGTCGATGTCCTTGAAGGTTACATCCAATTGCACACAGGAAAAACCGTCCTCTTTGATTTTCGCGATTACATGATCGACCGTGTCCGGATAATATCCGGTAAAAATCCCTGTCGCGATCATAATGCTCAGCTCCGTTCCTCAAATCTTGACATGATCCATCGTTTTGAGGCGGGCCATACTGGCAGCGATATTCTCAAAAATATCAAAGGACGTCTCGTCCTGCTCCAGAACAGCCGCAGCTACGCCCAGTTCATCGGCGGTCCGGAGGATTTCCTGGATCGGCATCATACCTTGGCCGATTGGGCAGAAGTCCTCGGGCGTCATGGTGTCACCGGGCTGGTTGTTGGCGCTGAAGTTGTCCCAGTTAATCCATTCGGTCTTGCCGTAGAGCAGGTTGGGCGGACGGTGTGTGAAATCCTTAATGTGAATTAGATGCAGCCTGTCACCTACGTAGCGCATCTCCGCGATGGGATCTCTTCCGCCGCGGATATCCCAGCCGGTATCCATCTCGATACAGAAATACTGCGGATCGGTGTTCTCCAGCAGGTGGTACAGGATGGGCTTGCCGTTCACTTCCTGGAATTCGTGATAATGGTTATGATAGCATAGCTTGTTCATTCCATGTTCTACCAGGTATTTCCCGTAGCGGTTGAAGTCTTCGCAACGGCGCATGATATTGTCATAGCTGGTATAGAACTCAAGCGCGCGCACGATATCTCTGTTGCCCACGGCCTGATGGAACTTGATGATTCCCGGCAACGTTTCTTCGTTGATGGGGCCGATATGAGTGCTGCGGATACCCGCACCATAAGGTGACAGGATCTCATTAACCTCCTCTGCTGTCAGCCCAACCCCGAGCCCAGGGTCTGTTGCAGCATGAGAGTTGGCTGGTTCAAAGTGGTGAAATCCGATCTCGCATAGCTTTTTCAGTGTGCCCTTTGGGTCTTCCTGTAATTCCTTTCGGACGGAATACAGGCCGATTCCTATCTGGACTGCCATTGCCAATCCCTCCTTTGTCAAAATGTCGTATGCAGAGGCAGAGTACGTTTTTCTTCTACTGCTTTTGGAATTGTGCACAGAATATCCACTACATGCTTAGCGATTTCAGGATCAAGAAGGGGTGTCGTGTCATTTTCGATTGCATTGATCAGATCCAGAACGGCTTCAGCTTGTTCAAATTCTTTCAGTTTCGGCCGGTCCTGTGGCATAGGATCAATCCAGCCGCGCACCTTCAATTCCGGGCTGTCCAGATACATTCGGATACCGCGTCCCTCGCCAATCCTGACCCTTCCGAGGATCGTGATCGTGCCACGCGTGCCGTAGATTTCCAACTGATTCAGCGTGGATGCTCTCTGCGTGAAGCCTGCGTCTACCACACCGATGCAGCCGTCGCCCCAGTTCAGCGTTATGATATAGTTATCCGGCAGATAGTCGGCTTTGATTTTCATGCCGTCGAACGCACCCGTCCGAACAGTACGTTCTGGCTCGGAGATTACCGCCGTACAGGAGACCTCTTTCGCGGGCCCTTTGACCGCCACCGCCATGGTGATGCCATGCACGCCCATATCGTACAAGGCGCCTGCACCGGGCTTGAAGAACCAGCTGCAGTCCGCTTCACGGTACTGGAAATACTCCGGCCCACCGTGCGCCGTATGCGCACGCACCATCGTAACTTTGCCAATGGCACCCCGGTCGATCATGTCCTTGATGGCCAAGATGTCCGGTCTGAGAGGATGGATGGGAGACGCCGCAAACTTTACGCCCGCCGATTTGGCTGCCTCGATCTGTTCCTCAACCTGTTCTACCGTCAGGCCGATGGGCTTCTGGGAATATAGATGCTTTCCGGCTTTCAGTGCTTTCATATTCAATTCATGATGCGCCGGAATGGAAGCGGTGTCCATTAGAATCTCGAAATCAGCCTTTTCCAACAGTTCATCGATGCTTGCGTACCAGGCCGGCACATGGAACCGTTCGGCATAGGACTGCGCACGCTCTGGGATGATGTCGCAAACGGCGACCAGTTCAACATTGTCATAATGCTGCATCTGCGGGATATAGATTTCTCCCGCAATGGAACCACAGCCTACCAGCGCTACCTTCCAGATTTTGCTCATCCGAATACTCCTCCTTTTATCCGCCGATCTTCACGGAAAAGCCGAAAGCTCTTCCCAAATCGGCATATTTTTTTAGATCATTTTCATGAAGGGCCTTATGTCCTTCATATGGATATACTTCTCCGCTCTGCGAATATTTTGCCGCGCCGAGCGTATGGTACGGCAACAAATCGACTCGGTTCAGATACAATCCCGCAATCAGTGAGAAAATGGCTTCCATGTCTTTTTCGGTATGGTTGAATCCAGGAATCACCGGGATGCGGATCACGATCCTTTCCGGGAAAAAAGCCGCCAGATACCGCAGATTCTCCAATACCTGTTCCAGATCACCGCCAACAGCCGCCCGAAAGCGACATTCATTGGCTGTCTTGATGTCAAAGAGAAACAGATCAAAATGCTCAGCCGCAGCCTCGATCTGTGAAGAGCTCACGGCACCACATGTTTCCGCTGCTCTGTGGATGCCTGCCTTTCCAAAGCGCTCAAGGATTGGCGTTAGTTCTCGCATGTGCATAAGCGGTTCGCCGCCGGAAAAGGTGACGCCGCCGTCCGTGTCCCGATAATACGGCGCGTCGCGCATGACGAGTGAAAAAACCTCGTCCCCGGTCATCCACTGCCCGTTGATGGTCAGTGCGCCTCCCAAGCATACGCTTACAGCGCTTTCCGCAGCCGTTGGATCATCTAGTTGCTCCCAGCGTGGAGCACACTTGCCATTTTGCGCAGAAAAGCAGTCTGGCGCTGTTTTCCAGCAATTTCCGCAGCCAACGCACTTGCTTTCCTGATACATCAGCACGCGTCCCGCTTTTCTTGCCTCTGGGTTCGCGCACCATGGACAGTTCAGTGGGCAACCTTTGAGAAAAACTGTAGTGCGGATACCCGGTCCATCATGTATGGCAAAACGCTCGATATTGGAAACCAGCAAAAGATCCTGCGGCATATTACGCTTCTCCATACAGCGTGCGGCTGAGGATTTCTTCCTGAACAGACCGCGGAAGATCAACGAATACAGCCGAGTAACCGGCAACGCGCACGATTAGATCCGGGTACTTTTCTGGATGCACCATGGCATCCTCCAGTGCGCCTTTGTCCACAACCGTGACCATCAGGTGACAGCCACCTTCGCGAAAATACGTCTTGAACATTTCTCCGATGAGCTTGCGGTTGCGGTTAAACATTGTTTTCTCGAATTTGATGTTCTGCACCGAACCCGCATGGTATCGGGGATGGAACTTACGTAGGGAATTGAGCAGGGCTGTTGGCCCGTTCTTGTCTGCACCTCCTTGAGGATTATTGGCGGGGGTCATGGACATGCCTGATAATCTTCCGTCCGGTGAAGCTCCTGTACGCAGACCCCATTCCGTATTCAACGAATTGTTGCTGATCACGATCAGGAAGTACTGCATGCCTTTCGCTATGCCCCTATCCCGCACACCCTTAGCCACAAATTCGTAAAGATCGTTAGCCATATCGTCTGCGCAATCAAGATCGTTTCCGTATTTTTCACATTCCAGACATGCCTTGCGAATCTGAGAATAGCCATTGAAATTGTGCAGTACGGCTTCTGATATTTCCTGCAATGTGAAGCGCTTCTCTTCAAAAACCAGTTTCCTGATCGCCCATAACGAGTCGGAAGAATTAATATTGCCGTACGTCTCACATGTACCACCGAGATATCGAACACCGCCGTCCAATAGAGGTTTCCCACGCTCAATACAGTCATCCATAAGAATGGAGGGAAACAGGAATCCCACCTGCTCATTCATGATTTCGTAAGATCGGTATTGCGCATCCGCAGATAGATCCAGATAATAGTTCAACAGTTCTTTGTAACCATCGTAAAATTCATCAAAGGATGTTATTTTTTCCATGGATCGCGGAGGGACGGGGCCCAGTTTCGCCTGCCCGTCCATTGGATCAATCCCGCTATTCATGTATATGGTCAGAATCTTCAGCAGATTGATGCAGATATTAGGTGTGCCGGTGCTGCGACCCCATAGAACAAATTCAGTACAACCAAAGGGCACATAGCGTGATGCCTCTTCTTCACTTACGCGCATTCCCCATGCAACGGCCGGAACATTGACCATATCGTTATAGAATGTGGGGTAGGTTGCACCGTTACCAATCGCTTCCAGGGCCATGTCCCAAACGTCGATTGGAGTTTCTGCATTCAAACGAAGCGTAAACTGAGGTTCTACATAGCGAACATCGCGGCATACTCGCATGGCGATACGCATCAGCCTGTCGGCTTCTTCCTTGTTTTCCCGCCCCTCTCCGCCGACGATGATACGGCCGTTGACTGTCGTCCTACGATTCTCGATCATGCCCCAAAGCGATCTCAGATAGGCATAAGCCTCATCTTCGGTAAGTCTTCCCGCGTCAAGGTCCGCAGCCAGAAATGGTCCAAGAAATTCGTCGATCCGTCCATAATTGATACAGCCCGCAAGGAGCGCATAAAGCCAGAAAAGTTGCAGTGCCTCATGGAAAGTCCGAGGAGCATCCTCTCGAATGTTTTCTAACGCTTGGGCCATTCTTTCCAGTTCATTCTTCCGTTGGGATGAATCTGCATTGGCGGCAGCGTACAAGGCTTTTTCCCTTAAGTAATCGGCACAGACAGTCACCAGATGCAAGCTGTCTACAGCGGCCATCAAAAAACTGTTGTTAGGCTGTTCGGCTAAGTGCTGGTGGATCGTGCGGATGAGACCGCCGACTCCCAACCGAAGGAGTTTTTTATAATCCAGCATCATGCCTGAAAGACGAGCCGTGGCTATGAGCGGGTATTCAGTATCAATGAACTTTCCTATGGTTGTATCTGTTAGGACTTCATTGCAATAGATCGTTTTCAGATCACGGGTCTCCCAGTAATGGTAAAGTGCTTCCACGCGTTCGTATGCTTGAGGATCTTCCTGCACGATGGCTTTCTGAAAATCACGCAGTTTGCCGAATACACAGTAATGCCCCACACCTCCCACACTTGTCACGCATCCGAAACCAATGGGCAGGAAGTCAAGCCGTCCGGCGATCAGGTCCTGCTGTTCAATAGATCGGAACATGGCAGGATATATCACCTTGAGACATTCCACCTCACGCTGTTCTTTTGAGGCATCAGCGAACCGGCGGTGCGTTTCCGTGTATTCCTCCATGATACGCAGCTGTTCCATCAAAGGTTTTTCGCAGGGAAGTTTTTTACTTACTTCTACATTTTGTGCACTTTCAATGTCAAATTTCGCCATGCAAATTCCCTTCTTATGAGCCGTGGCGGCTTCTCTCATCTTCACGCCAATCGTTTTGTAATCCGCCTATCAAATCCACAAAACGCTTCGCTATGAGGTGCGGTCTTGTAATAGCACTACCCACAACAACTGCATCTGCGCCGAGATACAATGCTTTAATAGCATCTTCTGGGGTATAAATGTGCCCCTCCATAATGATAAATGCTTTATTCTTTAAATCTCGAGCGATTCGAGCAAATTCGCGGAGATCTGGCCCAGTGATATTTTTTGTCGCTTGGGTATAGCCATATAGAGTAGGACCGACAATATCCGCACCCAGCTCAACCGCATGTACGGCTTCGTCATAATTTGAAACATCCGCAAATATCGGTGCTTCAGGAATCTCTTTCTTTACGATAGGAAGCAATTCCCAGGCAGGTCTTCCTTCTGTAGTAATCTGGTTTGTTGCATCAAGGGCGATGATATCTGCCCCTGCCTCCCAAACTTGTCGAGCAGCGTCAAGAGTAGGCGTGATAAACACATCCGTTCCGGGAAACCATATTTTATAGAGTCCAATCATGGGTAGATCGACATTTTCCTTGATCAATTTGATCTGATCCGGAGAGTTAGCACGAATGCCTACTGCACCTGCCCATTTTGCTGCCTGTGCCATTTTTAGAACAAAATCCATGGAGAATACAGGATCATCTGGCTGAACTTGACAGGAAACTATTAGTCCGCCCTGAAGAGTTTTCAGTAGTTCTTCTTTTTTCATCTTCATAATTGATCTCTCCTTCCTAAAAAAGCTGCGCCTATGATTCCAGCATCATTTCCAAGCGAAGCACATTGTATTTCTGGAATGCCTATTACATCAGCACCATATGTAATCTGCAATGTTTTTTCTCTGAGCGGCGCAAGGAGACTCTCACCAGCACCAGCAACGCCTCCGCCAAGCAGGATGATTTCTGGACGAAAAACAGGAATTATATTCGAGAGTACAAGAGCAAGATATGTAATATAATGGTCAACTGCTTGCATACAGCAAGAATCCAATACCTTAGCTCCAACAAATATATCCTTTGCATTAAATATATCCTTACTCGCTAAAAGGCTATTCGGAAAATGAGGAAGAAGTTCCCTTGCTTCCAGAATAATCCCAGTGGCAGAACAGTAAACATCCGCACAACCGTGCTGTCCACAAGTGCATTGTCTGCCCCCTGGCACAACCTTTGTATGACCGAATTCTGCGCCCATCCCGTCTGCGCCGGTAAAAAGCTCACCGTTTATAATAATTCCACTCCCAAGGCCAGTTCCAAGTGTAAGTAGAATCACATTCTGATACCCTTTCGCAGCGCCAGCATATAACTCACCGAGAACAGCACAATTAGCATCATTATTAATAATCGTAGTTAATGGCAGTTTGCCTAAAAGGTAATTATATATTGGTACGTCCTTCCACCCAAAGCAATTAGCATGAACAAGTCTTTGGGTCTTTGCGTTGATGCAGGATGGCATACCGATCCCCCAGGAACGGATTTCGGTCATTGGTACTCCTGATCTTTTGACGGCCTCATGAGAAACACAAACCATTCTCTCGACTATTTCTTCTATTGGCCTTCCTGCTTCTGATGATATTGTTTCTCTTGAATACAGAACACCGTCTTGATCGACTACTCCCGCCGCAAGATTTGTTCCTCCTGCATCAAGGCCGAGATAGAATGCCATTGTAATACTCCTTTTCAAATCATTCATTTCTTATCAAGATTCATCCGCAACAGTATTAATGGCAAAATAATCTGATTTTTCCGGATTATACCGATGTCCTCCTACCCGGTTAGCTACCAACCCTGGCACAGAAAGTTGAGGCCCATTCACCAGTCTGGGATAAAAATGATTTCCACCTTTCTGAATGATACGGTACACTCCGTCATTACACTAATTCTGCGTCAAGATGCTTGCTTGTTGGTCTTCTTTTGCGTGATCTTAATATATCATTATTCGAGCAAAAATAACAGATTTCATCTTGCTTTCTTTTTTATTGTTCTTGCCATTGAAAGTTTATTGATTTGGCTGAATATTGGCCGGATATTATGTGTTTGTCAACGTAAAAGTGTAGCAAAAGGGCTCCCAAAAAGTGAGCACCTGT
>ERZ842401.5135-NODE-5135-length-14707-cov-15.031600_pt1 | contig 14707 bp, 14 predicted proteins | sample MGYA00521270_ERZ842401 | MGnify/ENA primary metagenome ERZ842401 (study PRJEB31892, sample SAMEA3878208) | bioreactor metagenome | biome: Moose rumen | place: Sweden | collected 2011-10 | study: EMG produced TPA metagenomics assembly of the PRJEB12797 data set...
GCTTTGATTAAGAAATTGTACAAGAAAACTTATCTTGACCAGTAAGTTTTTTATAACTTAACTAGTCAAGAACCTTTTTTATTTCCCCTATTATTTACTGAATATTTTTAATTGCAATTTTTGAAAACAGTATTGCTGTTGGTTAGAATAAAAATGATATGGAACACAAAAGTTTTTTCTACTATGGATATGACAAAGAAACGTATATTGATTGCCTTGATATGATTCGTTCATACAACCGCAAAAATGCGATTATTATGAATGCGTGGTTCTTTGTGGTCAATTTGCTCTATGTGGTATTTAGCTCGTTCAATCTTTTCGGCGTAACTGTTGAGCAAACTCCTTTTTATGCAACTTATACGATTATTTCTATAATATATGCGCTGATTATGTTCTTTTTTCAAAAAGAAACAGAGCGAAATAGTACTGTTTTTGTGTATATCTTGATGGCTGGTATGTACACTTATGGGGTGCTGAAATCGATAATGCACCCGTATATGCCTGCGATTATGTATTTAACAATGTATCTTTTGATAAATCTGCTCTTCATTGGAAACGTGATTCGAGTGTATCTTTTGGCGATTTTTAGCACGCTTACTTTTTTGTATACGTCGTTTTTGCTAAAGACGTTTTCGATAGCATATCACGATATGTATAATGTGCTTATGACGATGCTTCTTGCTGGCGGATTGCATTATATGTTTCAGAGGGCAAGAATTGGGCAGTTCGTGATGTATAAAAAGAATTTAGAGATACAGCGAGAGCTTGAGATAAAATCAAGTTTCGACTCTTTGACCGATTTATTGAGCCGCGGCAGGTTCTTTTCTATTGCAGAAAAAGTGTTGCTTGCAATGGAAAAAGATGAGTATGTGGCTGTGTGTATTTTAGACCTCGATGGTTTTAAGCAGATTAACGATAAGCTCGGGCATCAGATGGGGGATAAGGTCATTCAAACTACGGGGCAAATAATCGTTGATGTTGTCGATGAAAAGAAGCTGTTTAAGACAGAGCGAATGACATCTTTGTGGGATTTGAAAATGCCGTATAGCATTGCTGGCAGGCTTGGCGGCGATGAGTTTATTATTTTGGTGAGGGGAAAAAAGAGCAAAGACGAGGTTTCTCCGTTGCTGCAAAATATGCTTGACCGATTGAATAGCGTGCGCTTTGATTCTTTTGACGGTATACACGCTTCTTTTGGTGTTACTCAAATTATCGCTGGCGAAACTGATATGGACGGCGCGTATTCGAGAGCTGATTCTGCTTTGTATGAGTCTAAGAGAGAAGGCAAAAACAGAATAAAATTCTATGAAGACATAAAAGAAGATATAAAAGGAGCGGGGGAGGAAAAAAGATGATTTCTCAGATTCTATTTGTATCAGGATTTGTGATATTGTTTATTTGTGTGCTTCTTTTTGTTTCCCGCATTATTTTTTCGCGGAATGTAATCGTTAAAATGAATGTGGCGCATTTCATTTCGCTGTTTTTGTTTATCCTTTTTATCATATTGTATATCGCAACGTATGGCATAGCCTTTCCTATTCATTTTCAGATTTTGCGTATGCATCTGTTCATGGTGTTAGGAGGCTTTATTGCTTTATTCTTGCTTCTTGCGGAGTATATGCAGCTTAACCTTGTAAAAACGCGCTCGATAGATTTGCTAGAGGCGTTAATCGGCGTTATAGAAGTGCGCGACCCTAATCTTGAGGGGCATTCGCTTCACGTCAGAAATCTATCGCTCTTGCTTTATTACAGCTTGCCTTTTTCCTATCGCTTCAAGCTCAATTCGCTCGATTTGCAGTATATCGCGTTGTTGATTGACATCGGAAAGATGTGTATTCCGAGTTCTATCATCGAAAAGAGCGGAAAACTGGGCAAAGAAGAGCTTCTTTTAATTCGCAATCACCCGCTTTTGAGCGAAAATGTGCTGTTAAATGTCAAAGGATTTGAGAAAATTGCGCGGTGCATAAAATATCATCACGAACGATTTGACGGAAAAGGAACGTATCAATTAAAAGGTGAAGAAATCCCGCTTGCTTCAAGAATTGTTGCTGTTGCAGACACGTTTTCTGCGTTGACGATGAACAGAACATATAAGCCGTCGTTGAGTTATGAAGAAGCAATTTCAGAACTTCGCTTAGTTTCTGGCAGTCAGCTCGATAAAACACTGGTGGAATATTTTTGCTCTATTCCGCTTCGCGACATTGAAAAGAGTATGGAAATCGTAAAAGCGCAAATGCAAAAATATTCTCTTGAGAATTGTATGACTAAACAGAGGTAGATATGTCTTCAAAAGCTAACTATTTTCAGCTCTCGCTTTATGCTGTGCTTTTTGTGCTTTGTGCAATGTGTTTTTCATCGTGCAATGAGCAATCAAAAAAAAAGATAACTTCGTCTAGTACAACATTGACTTTGGCACTGCGGAGTGGATTGTATGCCGAAGTGATAAAATCGTGTTTGAGCGATTTTGAGATAGAGAATAATATTATGTGCAATGTGCTCGAATTTAGCGAAGACGAATTGCATAGAGAAGTAGTTGCGAACAACGGAAACATAGATTTTTGTATGGCGGATAGCTCTTGGATGGCGGAATTTTTGGCAAAAGACGTGCTTGCGAACTTATCGGATTTTGGCTATGAGCTTGATGATGATATTATAGCGGCTACAAAGACGATTTGCTATCATAATGGCGATGTGTATGTAGCTCCGTATTATGGAAATGTAACCGTGCTGTTGTTTAATCGCCTTATGCTAAAAGAAGCAGGGTATAAACCGACGGACATTATTTCTGTAGAGGATATGCTGCGGATTTGCCGCGTTGCAAAAAAAAGGCACAACTTGGGCTTTATGTATCGAGGCGATACGGCGAATAATATTGTGGTGGATTTTTTACCGATACTCTGTTCGTTTGGCACTTGGGTTGTTGATGAGAGAAATCAGCCGACGATAGATACGCCGAGTTTCAAAAAAGCAGTAGAGGTGTATGCAGAGCTTATTTCTACGGGGCGACAGGCAAAAAAAGATGACCTTGTGGCTGCGATTGCAAACAAAGCGGCGGCGATGGGCATCGGTTGGCCTGGCTGGTATACGCCTACAAAAAATTCGATGATGGATTATATCGCGTTTAGCGGCAAAAGAGCTAAGAAAGCAATTCCGTATAATTCAAACATCTACGGCATTTGGACAATCGGAGTGTGTAAAGAAAGCCGAAAAAAAGAACTTGCCGTAAAGCTCTTAGCGCATCTAATGGACAAAGATGTACAAAAAGCTACGGTCGCAAAAGGCGGAGTGCCATGCAGGTATTCAAGCCTGAACGATGAGGCGGTACAAGCGAAGTTTCCGCAATATAAGGTGGTGCTAAAGGCTCTTGAAGGCGGAGTGTATCGACCTGTTATGCAGGAATGGAGCGAGTTTTATACGATACTTGGGCGACACTTAAAGTCGATTTTTGACGGAGAAACGTCGATAGATACTGCTCTTAGAGAGGCACAGATAGAGTTAGAAAGATTGATGAAAAACTGAAAAGCAAAGTGATTGCGTTATAATTAAAAGTATGATTCAGCGCACTTATGACCCAGAGAGTGAAGAGCAATTTGCTTGGATGATTTCGTCTTTAAAAGACCCGACTTTGTACGCCGAAAATCGTGCGGTATTTATTCAGCTGTTTTTTTCTCGGTTTAACGAAAGCGAGGCGAGCCGAATTCTCTCTTTTATACGCTCCGAGTTGCCGCGAGCCAAAATCGCAGGAATGAGCCTTTACGGCGACCCGATTGTTAATCTCAACACCAATAAATTCATTCGCCTTAATATCTGTGAATTTGAAGAAAGCGACGTGAAGATATTTGAATATGATGCCGCATCTCGCTCTGTTGACGAAATTGCGAGTGAGTTTAAAGAAAATCTGTGTGCGGTGGAAAATGGGAAAGGTGTACTCGTGTTGTCTAGCGGGCTTACGTTTAACATCTCGCGATTTATGGAAGAGGTTAGCGACGGTAATGAGGCTATTCCATTCTTTGGCGCAGTGAGCAATATAAACACCGCTGATTCAAAATCGGTTAATCCTTATGTATTTTCAAGCCGAACTATTGAAAACGGCGTTGTTGCAGTTGTGTTTTACGGCAAGAATTTGCACTTTTTCACTGATTACACATTTGGCTGGAATCCGATTGGCAGGCATTTTTCTGTGGAAACGGGAACATCTACCGTAATTGGCGATACGCTTGTTACGAAGATAGACGGAAAAGCTGCTACAGAAATATACAAAATATACCTAAATGTAGACCCAGATAGGCATTTTGTATCAAATATTTGCGAGTTTCCGCTTGTTGTGGAGCGAAATGGCTTTATTCAGGCTCGAATTCCGTGCGGTTTTAACGAAAAAGGCGAGCTGAATGTGATGGGAGATATTAAAAACGGTGAGAAAATACGCTTTTCTTACGGGAAAACAGATGATATTCTCCGAAAATCATATAATTCTGCGTCAAAAATGGCGGAATTCTTACCGCAGGGTATATTTTTGTATGTGTGCGCAAATCGTGCCATTTTTATGAAAGAGCGGGCAAATGAAGAGATAGCAAATTATAGAAAGATTGCTCCGAATCTGATGTATTGCCACGGTTTTTCGGAGTTGTATCGCTTTGAGGGGCGTGGCGGCGTTTTTAATAGCACTCTGATTTCTGTCGGTTTGAGAGAGGGAGACAGGGAAGCTATGAGCGATACATGGCGAACTGTTTTGCCAAAAGGGCTTGTGTCGTTTAATGTAGAAAATGCGAGCAATAATGAAAAAAAAGATTTTGAAAGCATAGGATTTGATTCTTTTTCGAATAATGTATTGAGTGATAATGTACATTCTCTTTTTGAGAGACCCTTTGGAAAATCTATTCCGTTAGCTGACCGATTAGTAACTTTTTTGGAAGCGACAACTGCGGACTTTGCGCGAGCTTCAGAAGCTGCAAAAGCGGCAAGCAATGCAAAGAGTGCTTTTTTGAGCAATATGAGCCACGAAATCAGAACGCCGATAAATGCCGTTTTGGGCTTAGACGAAATGATTTTAAGAGAAAGCAGCGAACCGCACATCAAGAAATATGCGCAAGATATTCAAAGCGCAGGAAGGGCTTTGCTTTCGATTGTGAATGACATTTTGGACTTTTCTAAAATTGAAGCGGGCAAAATGGAAATCATCAATGCGCCGTATGATTTACGCCGAGTTATAAACGATTTGACAAATATGGTTGCGTCAAGGGCAGAAAGCAAGGGCTTGGAGTTTATTGTTGATATTGATGAAACAATTCCGCATTTACTTTTTGGCGACGCGGTGAGAATTCAGCAATGTGCGCTTAATATCCTTACGAATGCGGTGAAATATACGAGAAAGGGACGTGTAATGCTTAGTGTCGGAGCTGAAAGAGGAAAAACGCCCGACGAAATTGAGCTTTGCTTTAGCGTTCACGATACAGGAATTGGCATAAAAAAAGAAGACCTTGCAAAACTTGCTTCTCCGTTTGAAAGGATAGAAGAAAGCCGAAACCGCTCTATTGAGGGAACTGGTTTGGGAATGAGCATTGTATATGGCTTGTTAAGAAAAATGGGAAGTGAACTTGTTGTGCAAAGCGAGTATGGAGAGGGGAGCAGTTTCTCGTTTGCAGTAAAACAAAAGGTGCGCTCGATGGAAGCGATTGGCACTTATGCGGAGGCGAGAAAAGCCTTAGCGGAGGAAAACAGTTCTTATACAGAAAGTTTCCAAGCACCGAATGCAAAGATACTTGTCATTGACGATACTGCAATGAATATAGCGGTATTTAGGGGACTTCTGAAAACGACTCGCTGCAAAATCGATTCTGCGGAAAGTGCAGACGAAGGCTTGAAGCTGACGAGAGAAAACAAATACGACATACTTTTTGTTGACCACCTTATGCCGAAAAAAGACGGAATAGCGTTTCTAAAGGAATTGAGGAGCGATAAGGGAAATGAAAATCGAGAGGCTGTTTGTATTGCGTTGACTGCGAACGCGGTAACAGGCGCGAAAGAAATGTATATTTCAGCGGGATTTGACGGCTATCTTACAAAGCCGATTGATTCTGCATTACTAGAGAGTACAATCGCAGAAAAGCTATCGAAAGAAAAAGTATTGCACAAAGGCGATAAGGGGTATCTTGAGGATAATAGCAAAAAAGAGGTGTCGTTTGTTTCTGAAACTCCGTTAACGAGCCTTTTTAATGAGCTGTTCTGCTTAGATTTTGCAACTGCGTTGAAAAATTGCGGCTCGCTTGAAACGTTCAAAAGCACACTCTGCGTGTTCTACAAATCTATTGAAGAAAAATCGCTTGAAATAGAAAGTGCACTTGCTGAAAATGATTGGGATATGTTTACGATAAAGGTTCACGCATTAAAAAGCAGTGCGCGTCTTATCGGTGCGATTGAATTAAGCGAAGAAGCAAAGTTTTTAGAAGCGGCTAGCAACACTTTGCGTTCTCAATGTCCTCTTTCTGCGGAAACAGTTTCTAGCGGTTCTATTGATGAGATAAAGAGAGAGGGGAAAAATCTCTTAGCGCATTATCGCTCCTATGCTGAGCTATTGTCGCAATTTTTCAAGAATGAGGAAAAAAGTGAGAAAAAAAACGACTCGGAGAAATCTCTGTTGGGAGAACGAGAGTTTTTTGAAGGCTTAGAAGCGATAAAAGTTGCTGTGGATGGCTCTGATTTTGATGGAGCAGAGGCGATTATGAGCGAAATGGATAATTATTTGCTTCCTGCAGTGTATCGTGAACAGTATGCAGAGTTGCGTCGTTCGGTGCAAAACATAGATGCAGGTAAATCGATTTATTGTATAAATACTCTTTTGAAAAGAAAATTGTAAAAGAAATCTGTTTATAGATTGACATTATCGCAATAAATCAATTATAATGCGACTTATGATTATAACGTGTGTTTTACAGACACCTAGGAGGAATGTTGGCAGACAATAAGGGACTGCGAATCAATGAACAGATTCGTGTACGCGAGATAAGGTTAATAGATGATAAGGGTGAACAGAAAGGCATTGTTCCGATTATTGAAGCTCTTAAAATGGCTCGGGAGAGAGACCTAGACCTCGTCGAAGTTTCACCAACTGCAAATCCGCCGGTTTGTAAGATTTTGGATTTTGGTAAATACAGATTTGAACAGGAAAAGCGACTTCGCGATTCTAAGAAAAATCAAAAAGTATTGAAACTCAAGGAAATTCGTATGCAGCCAAAGATTGGACCGGGTGACCTTGATACTAAAGCCAAGCATGTTCAGGAATTTCTTGACGAGGGCAATAAGGTAAAAGTAACGATTCGTTTCCGCGGTCGCGAACTTGCGCATACTGAACTCGGTTTTGATGTTCTGAAAGAGGTTGAAAAAAGGCTTACCGAAGGCTCTTATGTCGTTGAAAAAGCACCTGCTATGGAAGGTCGTTTTATGTCAATGACTTTGGGTTCAAAAGCCAAAAACTAACTCGCCTCTACTCTAAAGTTTTAGAGCTAGGGAGCAACAAAGAAGGTAGATTATGTCTAAGATGAAGACAAAGAAATCCGTTGCAAAACGTTTTTCTCTCACGGGTACTGGAAAGGTAAAGTACAAGAAAATGAATCTTCGTCATATTTTGACGAAGCGTTCTTCAAAGCGTAAGATGCATTTGCGTGAAGCTGGCATCCTCTCAGAAGATTCTGCTCGCAGAATTCGCAAGCAGATGTTGCCATACGGCTAATATTTTTAAGAGGAGTACTATATGTCAAGAGCTATAGACGGAACAAAACGCAATAATCGTCGCGCTAAGATTTTAAAGCTTGCAAAAGGCTTTACTGGTCGCCGTGGAACTAACTATAAAGCTGCAAAAGATGCAGTTGTAAAGGCTTTGAATCATGCGTATATCGACCGCAGGGATAGAAAGGGTGATTTCAGACAGTTGTGGATTACTCGTATCAATGTTGCTGTAAGAGCAGAAGGTCTTTCATACTCTCGCTTTATTGACGGTCTTACAAAGGCTGGTGTTTCAATCAATCGTAAGGCTTTGAGCAATATGGCTATTGAAGACCCTGTAGCATTCAAAGCTGTTGTTGAAGTTGCAAAAAAGGCAATTAACGCTTAGTAAGTTTTTAGGGCACAAAGGGGAATTATATGATTTCACTTGATCAGGTTCAGCTATTAGAGCAGAAAGTTGGTAGTGCTGTGGAAAAGATTACACAGTTAAGCGCAGAAAATGCAGCGTTGCGTACAAAATGCGCAGAATTGCAAAATGCTCTTGATGCGAAGACAGAGCAGTTTAGTTCTTTCCAGAGCGATCAGAATAAGATTGAGGAAGGTATCCTTAGTGCCCTCGACCGCCTTAATACAGTTGAGAATACTGTTCTTGAGTCTGCAAATGCTGATAGCAATGCAGATGGTTCAGTAGATTATTCTTATGTAAGCAATGAGAATAATGGCAACAACGAAGATAATAATGACCCATACAATAATGGGGCTAACTCAACATTCTAATGTTCTAAAGAAGATTTCTTCGTATTTCGGAGTATAGATAGTAAAAATGGGTAAATTACAGATTGACGTTTTAGGTTCTTCATTTGCTATTGAAGCAAAGGAAGATGATTCATATCTGAAAAGGCTTCTTAGTTATTATGCCGAGATGACAGGACAGATTGAAAAACACGGAAATCTGAAAAACCCATTGCAAATATCTATACTCTCAGGAATAATGCTTTGCGATGAGTTATATCGCGAAAAAAGCAAAAATGCACAGCTTTTAACAGAGTCAGAAAAGAATAACGACATCGAAAAGCGTGCTGAAAAAATGATAAAAATGATAGACAAAGTTCTGTAATATGTGTATTTGGATAGATTGTGATTCTTGTCCTGTTTCTGTAAGACAGCATATTTCAACGTTGGCAGTACAATCTTCTATAAAAGCAATATTTGTTGCAAATCGTTTCATTTCTATTGACAATATTAACACTTCTTTTGTTTCGTTTATGCTTTGTGAAAAAGGCAAAGATGAAGCGGATAATCTTATTTTTAGCTCAGTTTCTGAAAATGATATTGTAGTAACTCGAGATATTTTATTTGCGCAAAGGCTAGTAAAATCTGGGTATAGTGTAATAAATGACCGAGGTACGCGATTTGATGAAAAGAATATTGAAAAGTTTGTATCAGAGAGAAACTTGAGTTTGATGATGAGTAATTTAGGACTGAAAAAAGGCTACTCTAAGAGCTCATACAGCAAAAAAGAGTTTTCTGCATTTTGTGAGTGCTTAGATAGAGAGATTGCAAAAAAGAAAGCTACCCAAGAGACTTACAAATAAGAGTAATTCTATCTTTTATTTCCATAAACGCCTTAACTACTTCAGGGTCAAATTGTGTTCCGCTACATCTATTTATTTCTTCAATAGCATCTTCTATATTCCATGCGCTTTTGTAAACTCGTTTATGGCTTAGTGCATCGAATACGTCTGCGACCGCAACGATACGAGCTGCAAGAGGAATTTCTTCGCCTTTTAATGAATTATCACAAGAAACTTCATCACCTTGCTCATAGGAATCGAATGCGTTTCGACCAGGATAGCTTTTTTCGCCACCGTTCCACCAAACGTGATGATACAGAGTAACATGAAAACACATTTCGTCAAGGTCGGTTTCGCTATCGCTAAACAGCTTTGCGCCAATACAGGTATGTCCCTTCATAATTTCTCTTTCGGAGTGGTTTAACAGTCCTGGCTTTTTGAGTATTCTGTCTTCAATTCCGACTTTACCAAAATCGTGGCATTTTGCGGCAATTTTTAGGTTATCGCGAAATTTCTTTTTTGCGGATTGGTCTACGTTATGGTCGCTTGCCCAACGGTCATATATCTCAAGTGAAAAGGCGGAAACTCGCTCGACGTGCTCAAATGTTTCACGAGGGTCGCGGAGTTGAGCCATCATCGTCATACGCTTTAGGTAATTTTGTAAAATATATGAACGGTCAAGCGTTTGTGCGGCGGAACTCGCAAAATGAGTTGCGAAAAGTTCGGCATCGGAATCAAAAGAAATTATATTGCCGTCTGCGTCTTGTGCATTGATGAGCTGTAAAACGCCTCGTAATTTACCTGACGATACTTTTAGCGGTATGGCAAGCATTGAAGTTGTTTTATAGCCTGTCAGTTCGTCGTTTTTGCGAAAAAAAGAATAGGGTAAATCGCTTGAAATATTGTAGCAGTCTGCGATATTTACGAGTTCTTTGTGTTTTGCGCAATATCCTGCGATAGACTCATCTGATATTTTGTAGTGATGGTTAGAGATATACGGAAGTTTTTCACCAGCAGCGAGCTTCTTTTGTTGCGTGCTATTTTGTGCATATTTTATAACAAGGTCGTCGCCGTCAACAACGTAGATAGAGCCTGCATCGGCATTCACGATGAGGCGTGCTTCTGAAAGAATTTGTTCCAAAAGGACATCTACGTCCTTTATTTCATTAAGAAGTTTTTCTGTTTCTACGATGCGCTGTAGCTTTTCCAGTTTTTCTAAATCCATACTTTTATTATAATTCAAATATTTTTATGTGTCTATTTATTCTCTCTCTCTTTTTGAGATAAGTGCAAAATAGAGCGGACCTGCGCCGTTTTGCTTGTCGGGGAGAACGTGGCAGCCATAGGCAGTTTTTTCAATTTCAGGCAGCGACACGGAACAAAAAGGGGCGCACTGTTCTTCAAGCTCTGCTTTTTCTTTGACGGGGATTAAAACAGCGTCGTCGAACTTCTTGAAGACTTTTTCTACCACATCGTCATTTTCGCTTTTAGAAAGCGCGCAGGTCGAATAGAGCAAAAATCCGTTTGGCTTCAAAAGCCGATACGCCGACGACAGCAAAGCCCATTGCTCCATTGCGAGCATTTTTATCCGCGACGGACTCCATTCGTTCAAGTATTTTGCGTCTTGCAACACATGTCGTTCTGAAGAACAAGGCGCGTCAAGCAAAATCCTGTCATACGCTTCAACTTCTTTTCTGCACCATTTTGCGCCGTCGCTGCAAGAAATGGTAACTCTTTTCCGTATCTCGTCTGTTAGATGTTCGTCGCACACTCGCTCCAGCCGCTTGCTTCGGTCGAAAGAGCGTTCGTTAGAATAAAGCTGTGCGTCTTTTGGCATAAGCGAAGAAAGGACGAGCGTCTTTCCGCCAGGAGCAGCGCACAAATCGAGTATCTTTTCTGCGTTGTCGAGTGGCAAGCTCAAAGCCGCCCGCACGCTTCCTGAATCCAAGAAATAAGACTTTTTCCCTGCCTTCCATTCTGCATAATGCGGTTCTTGCAATAGAGCTTCTTTCAAGCCTTGCCATCGCGCGCCGAAAAGGGCAGAGTAATATTCGTCGAATCCATCTGCGCCGCTGAGTTTCTTTTTTGCCGTTGCTTTATTCTTATTTGACACAGCTATCACCCCTTGCTTTTTCCTCTTCAAAGCGTTGTAAGCGCGTTTGCACATCTTCTTTTGCAACGTCAGAAAGCGTCAGCGCGGTTTGTGCATTTTCTTCTGCCTTTTCTTCTGTGATTTGCAAAATATGTGCTTTTATTTTGTATTGAATAACGCGGCGAACTGCGTCATCGAGGAGATGTGCAAAGTTCTCATCTTGTACCGCCTTTTTTTCAAGCACCGTAAGCACGTTCACGAACTTCTTTTCAGAAAGCATAATGCAGTCAACACCTGCTTCTATCGCCATTGTTACGGCTTTTTCTGGCGGATAGCCGTTTTTTTCTAGGGCAGCCATAAAAATATCGTCCGACAAAATAAGCCCTTGAAACTGCATTTTATCGCGCAAAATCTGCGAAATCCAATAGTGAGAAAAACAGGCTGGCTTATCGCCGTCGTGTGCCGTTGTGCGCGCGTGCGACATAAGTACTGCGCTGGGAGAAGCTGTGTTGATGACGTGAGAAAACGGCTCTATCACGGTCTTTTCAAGCTCTTCGTCGCTTAGTTTTATTTCTGGAAGCCCAGTATGAGGGTCTGTGTTCGTGTTGCCGGGGAAATGCTTTAGCACCGTGCCGATTCCGTTTTCTTCGTACGATTTGACGGCAAGAGAAGCATACGTTTTGACCGCCGTGCTGTCGCCATAGCTCCGCGTGCCTAAAAAGTCGCTGTTGTCGCTGTCGGACACTTCGGCAACAGGAGCTAAGTTCAGCGAAAAGCCTAACAAAGCGAGTTGTTTCGCCTGTGAATCATACAAGGCTTTTGCTTCCTCTTCGCTGTATTTTGTCGCTATTGTGCGGCAAGACGGCACAGAGCTTGTAATGCCGCGAAGTCGGTTCACCAAGCCGCCCTCTTGGTCTATCGAAAGATACGGCGGAACAAGTGCGTTTTGTGTGCAGTATGAGGCTATCGAATCCGAAAAGTGCATTATTTCTTCTGCGTTTTTTCCTATGTTGAACGAAAAGAACAAATAGCCGCCAGGAATAACTGCCTTGCCGTCTTTATATTCGACAGGCTCAAAATCGGTATTTCCTTGCAAATTAACAAGAAAAAGCTGTGCGAGTTTTTCTGTTTGGCTGAGCTGCGAGAGATAAGAAGTTATCGCGCTTCGCTCTCTTTCCGCGATTTTTGCTTGTCGCTCCTCTTCTTGTTTTTTTTCTTGCTCAAGCTGTGCTGCTTGTTCTTGGGCTAGGCATTCAGCTTCTGTTGCTTTTTCGGCTTCTGCCGCACTGTTTTCGCTCGTGTTTTTTGAGCAGGAAACAAGCGCAAAAACGAGTATTGATAATAAAAAGAATTCTGTAAAAGTGGGGAATTTGTGAGATAAAAACATATCATAAAGTATTACCTATTTTTCGCTTATTTTCAAGGTCTTTGGAATAGTTATGACTACGGTCGTGGAAATTGCTCGACTACGGTCGTGGGAATTGCTCGACGATGGTCGTGGGTGCTGCTCGACGAAGGTCGTGGGAGAGGGACGAGAACGGTCGTAAGTGTGATACAAGAACGGTCGTAAGTGAGGGGCGAGAACGGTCGTGGGGAATAATATTTATGGTCGTGGGAATGTGGTGTATAATAGACCTGTTCGATAATTGTCATTATAGGGCTTGACCCGATAATCTGAGGCACAGCCTCTTTTTCAAAACTGCCTAGAACAGATAGATTCCCGTGTCAAGCACGAGAATGACAAAAAGTCGAGTACGGCAATGACATAAGGTTTCCGAACGGGTATAATAGCGATATGAGAGAGATTAAGTGCAAAGCGATGACGATGGAAGAGCGAAAGGGCGAGATTCATCGGCTTGTGGAACAATTTAGAGCAAATGCGGCGTTTTATCAGAGCAAGGATTTTGTGGAGGCGGAGGCGCGGAACAAGTTTATTGACCCGCTGTTAGAGGCATTGGGCTGGGACGTGAAGAACGCAAAAGGAGCGCGACCAGACAAGAGGGAAGTGATTACCGAAGACCGCGTTGTGATTGACGGGCAAGTGAAACACCCTGATTATACGCTGTGTTACGGCGGTGTGCGAAAAATCTATGTTGAGGCAAAACAGCCGAGCGTAGACCTCAAGGAAGACGCAGAGCCAGCCTTGCAAGTGCGCCGCTATGCGTATACGAGCAAAATGCCGATTGCGATTCTCACTGATTTTCAAGAATTGGCGATTTACAACACGAGAATAAAGCCAAAGGCGAACGACACGGCGGCGACAGCAAGAATTGAATATGTGCGCTATGAGCAGTATGAAGAGAAGTTTGAAGAATTGTATCATCGCATTTCGTGGGAAGCGGTGGATTTGGGCGACTTTGAAACGTATTGGGAAACGAACAGCGACAAAAAAGGCACGCAGAGCGTCGATGACGATATTTTGCAGATGATTGAAAAATGGCGAGTCGCATTAGCCGAAGACATCGCGCTGCACAATGCGAGTATTGATGAGTTTAATTTGACGAGCTGCGTGCAGAAAATCATTGACCGCATTTTGTTTTTGTGCATTTGCGAAGACAAAGAGATTGAGGAGCGAAATCAACTCAAGGCACTTTGTGAAAAGACTGCGGGAAAACAAGCAAAAGATTATCGGGTCAAGCCCGATAATGACGCTCATTCTGTCATTTCCGAGCTTGACACGGGAATCTATGGCAAATTGAAAGAGATATTTGCGGCGGCGAACGAGAAGTTCAATGCGGGGCTGTTTGCGACTGATGAGTTTTTGGACTCGCTTTGTATTCAAGACAAGACGCTAAAGGCGATTATAAGCGCGCTGTATTTTCCAGAGTGTCAGTATGAGTTTTCGGTGTTGCCTGTGGAGATTTTGGGCAGCATTTACGAGCGGTTTTTAGGCAAAATTATTCGCTTTACGAGAAAGACAAAGAACGGGCATAGCGTCGAGATTATCGAAAAGCTAGAGGTGCAGAAAGCAGGGGGAGTGTATTATACGCCGCCGTACATCGTGCGCTATATTGTGGAGCAGACGATTGGCAAAAAGATTGCAGGCAAAACACCTGAGAAAATAGCGAATATGCGCTTTTTAGACACTGCGTGCGGTTCGGGGAGTTTTTTGGTGGGTGCGTATCAGTATCTGCTCGATTATCATTTGAGTTTTTATCTGCAAGAAAGTGCAAAGTGGGAAAAGACGGGCAAGATTTACAAAGACGCGACGACGCACGAGTATAAACTTGCGATAGAAGAAAAGCGCGCGATTTTGCTGAATAACATTTTTGGGTGGTGTTACTAAAAAGTATGCTAGTATAAAAGCAACAGGGAAAAGTGA
>ERZ842401.5138-NODE-5138-length-14697-cov-31.191709_pt1 | contig 14697 bp, 13 predicted proteins | sample MGYA00521270_ERZ842401 | MGnify/ENA primary metagenome ERZ842401 (study PRJEB31892, sample SAMEA3878208) | bioreactor metagenome | biome: Moose rumen | place: Sweden | collected 2011-10 | study: EMG produced TPA metagenomics assembly of the PRJEB12797 data set...
ATGGTTTAGAAACCACCTGAATTCATCATTCTGCTTTGTCTCAACATGTCAAATAGTGAGTGCAAAGGTACAATAAAATATTGAGAATGCCAAACTTTTCTCGTTATTTATTCAATGACTACTACTTTATAAGCTAGAATCAAATTTGACTCAGCAACATATTTCTGGGTGTAAGTAGTTCCTATAGCCATACCTTTCAATTTACCATCAATGATGTTTGCTATTGTTCCACCAGCAAAGACGAAAGAGTTTCCATCATCTCCTGCATGGTGTTCTTCATTTATATGAAGATAGATAATCTCTGGCTGTAGTTTGTAATAGACGAACCGCCCCATCTTTGTCATCACATCAAGGGCATTGTCTGTCAGCCCCATTACGAACCAGTTGTAACGGCGGTTATTTCCATAGCCATTCGACTGCAACGTGAGCATACAGCCCACCTGCATATACCATCCGTATGTCATTGTGTCGAAACCATACGTGAAGTAGTTGTCATACCCCGTATAGGTCTTGTCTTCGTTGAATGTCAGCAGTTCATAGTAGCCCGCTTCTGCATCTCCCCACAGCCAACTGCCCACAAGACTCCCTTCATTGACAGGCAAGTCACTCCCATCAACGAACGTGATGCTGTCAATCTGCTCTATCGCCACTTCACTATGCCCTCCACCTTTATGATGGATGCGCATGTGCGTTTGGGCATGTATGACGCTAATGCCTGCTGTGAAAGCTAATAGAGCCAGGAACCTTTTGTATTGCATAGGCTTTAATCCCAAGTGTGGGTGTTCTCGTACAAATCTTGTAGCATCATGGCAATTGCTTCAATATTCTTGCCATCAGTTAACCAAGCAATTACTTCTTCCATTGTTCCATGACAAACAGCATTGCTCGAACCAAAATACTCTGACCTGTTCTCGAAACAGCAAGACGCATAAATCTCACCCGAATATACTTTCCTCACTTCCAAGCCAAGTTCCTTTACCTGTCCATGAGTATTCTCGGCAGGAACAGTTATCCATACACCAATTGGCTCAGAGGGCAAACGTGGCATAAGCTTGTCTAATAATTGACGTGCATACGTCCTCATTTCAGCAGAAGCGCGTTCTGGCTTTGGATTGAATCTTCCCCACATATTCTTTCTTTTACTTTTGAAGTTCTTCTTTCAGTACTTTGGGTACAGCTTTCTTTGGTAAAATAACCTTTTGCTCATTTGCTTTCTTTGGCAATTCAGCCTTTTGAGGCTGTTGTGTTTGTTGACGCTGAGTTTGCTGTTGTTGTTTAGCGTATCTTTGCTGTTGAGTATTACGCTGCTGTTGTTGGCCTTGCTGCTGTTGCCGTTGCTGCGCTTTCCGTTTCTCTTCTTCACGTTTCCTTGCTTCGCGTTGCCTTCGTTCAGCATCGGCTCGTTGTCTCATTCTTATTTCTCTATCACGCTGCTCTCTGGCAAGTCTCTGCTCGTGAAGTTTCTGCTGTTCCAGATTTATCCGCTGTTGCTCCAACCGTCTGTTATACTCATCTTGCTCCATTCTGTCCAGCTCTGCACAACGTCGTTCAAGGTCTGCGACAGCCATACTTACACGACTTTCCATCCCACTTGTATGCGATTGCATCTCTGACAGTTCATACAGTATTTCCTTTGTTTTTGCTGCATATTTCGTATGGCCACTCTCAACATAAGTTTGGAAAGCCTGTTCTGCCTTAGCTGCTTCTTCGTTGAATAGACTTAGGTCGCTTCGAATGTTTGAGGCAATATCGCGATCTTGTCGGTTGCTACTGTTTTCAAGTACAACCAAAGCATTATTTATCTCTTGGAACAAGGTCACTAACGTCTTGTAGTAAGTAGCTCCTATATAGAATTGTGCCCATTTGGCTTCATTGCTATTCAGAGTATAATATTTCCTTGCCTTATCATATTGCTGCTGTTCAAAAAGCCTTTGTCCTTCATCCATGAACGACGTATCGTATTGACCATCCACTTTGTATGCCTGAATTGAATCATATTCGTGAACCTGCACCATCCAACAGCCATTAGATTGAGAATATTCTACATAATTAAATATACAGGGAACGCTCGTTTGTGTCATATCCGAAACGCAAGCACCACCCATACGTTCAACGCCATCTTGCATCTGGTACAGGGCATAGATTCCATCTGCTCGTGTCTCTATGGAAGTATAGTCATTAGGAAGCAAAGTTCTGCCATCCATCGCCTTTATGCCAAAACCACCCATCAAGTCCTTGCTGATATAAACGGGTGAGTTGAAATCCTCACTAATGGAACCATCGAAATGATAGAGCAGTTCACCAGTAGTAGAAATAAACTGATACTCATTCGAACCGCCGCCGATGCCTTTGTATGCAAGGAATACAGACTGATGGCCTGGATAATACGCAGTTATCGTCCTCGCGTTTCTTCCCCTTTCTCGAAATCTGTCCAGTCCCTTCTCATGTCCCCGTATAAACCTTATGTTGTTTTGATAGGCATCGGAAGCTTGTTTACTTTGGGGAATGATAACTTGTCCCGCAGAATCTGCAATCATCCGTTTGAAATCTTTCGTCAGCAGCTCATAATACACAAAACCGTTGGATGGCCTTGCTATTTCCACACTCTCCAGTTTGTATTGCTTCTTCAAGGCTTTTACGATTGTTTTCTCTTGTTTCGACAAATCACTCTTGGCAAACACAAGACAGGGCAGCAAGCCCAGGAGCAAGAATCTTCTTTTCATTCTCTTTCTTCTTTTGGTTCAACCCATTTAACCACTCTTATACTAACCTCGTAAAGCAGATAGAGTGGAATTGTTACAAGTATCAAGGTCATCAGATCTGGTGGTGTGATGATTGCTGCCACCAACATGATGACTATCAGCGCATGCTTCCGATAATGCGATAGCATGTCTGAGGTTACGAATCCTAATTTGCCTACAAAGAAAGCAATGACAGGCAACTGGAACACTAGTCCCATGACCAATGTCAATGACACAAATGTAGAGACATACGAGTCAAGTGTGATATTGCTTACAACCTTTGCCGACACGCTATAAGTGCCCAAGAAACGGAACGAGATAGGGAATAACACGAAATAGGACATCAACACACCCAGAATGAACAAGGTATAAATGATGCCCGCCACCTGCACCGAATACTTCCGTTCGTTCTCATAAAGAGCTGGCGAAATAAAGCGGAACAATTCATAGAGTATATAAGGTGAAGCTCCAAGTATTCCCAAATAGATTGCCGTAGAGATATGCGTCATGAACTGGCTCGATAAGTCAGTAGCTATCATGTCCACATGGAACTCCTCGAAATGGAAGTCTATGCCTATCGTCTGCATAGCTGTTTCCAGCCAGCGATAGGTGCAGAAGTCCCACTCGCTGGGGGCAAGCAACAATTGCCATGTGGCGTCTTTAAAACAAAACACCACGGCTGCAATAACTCCAGCAACCCCAAGAATGCGAAACAACATCTGACGAAACACCTCAAGATGTCCGCCAAATGTCAGCAGATTGCCATCTACTTCAGAAACATCGTCATTTTGATGATGTTGCTCCTGTATCGGCTCTTTCTGTTTCTGTTCTTGTTTCTGTTCTTGTTTCTGTTTCTTGCTCTTCTTCGACATTCTCTTCTGGCTCCTCCGGTAATGGTTCGTTCATTCCCTTTTTAAAACTCTGTACGCCTTGACCTAAGCCCTTCATCATCTCAGGCAATTTTTTACCGCCAAAAAGCAATAGTGCAAGACCACCTATCAGAAGAAGTTCTGTTGTGCCTATAAATAATAATTGTGATACCATAGCTAAATAAATATTTTTACTATTCTGTACTTGGCTTTTGGATGAATAACGAATCACAGAACGGACATTGCCGATGTTCGGATTTGCACAGGTTGCAGTGATGGCGGTTTTCAAATTTGCACAAGAAACATCTCTCCGTCAACCATGAGAGGTTGAAGTATGGATAGATTGAACTCCTGTTTGTATAAGCTGCAAACAGAATCAGCACAACCGTTGCAACACTCATGTATTTCAAAGTCCGTTTCATCGGCAATGTCCTTCTAGTTGTTATTCATCGTATGCGTAAACGTAACTCGGATTCTGTACCAATGCACCATTGCCAGCCATTGCATCGTATGGAATTGGCAGATTCTTGTGAGCAAATGAGCGAAGATAGCCAAGCTGAACGAAGTCTGTTCCGTCGAGTTGGTTGTAACGAATCATATCAAACCATTCCTCATAGTTCTCTGCGCTCAACTCCATGTACTTGTGGCGGAAAATCTGCATCAGCAGATCGCCATCAGCAATCGTGTTCACATAGTCTTCATCATAGCCAGCGCGATCGGTAATTACTTTCAGACTATTCCGTGCATCGTTGTTCTTTGACTGTCTGGCCTCTGCTTCTGCCTTTATCAGATAGGCTTCTGCCAGTCGGATGAAGTAATAGGGATTGCAGTCGCTTCCGTTAGTCATGTTCAGGTACTTTAATATGAAAGTCTCTGCGCCTTCCTCACTTTCTTCAGTGATATACACAGAAGCATAGCGAGAGTCAACACCTTCTCCAGTGCTGAAATCTCCGTCTTCAACTTCTCCAACGAGTTCGTCTGCTATAGTCTGAAGCGTATAACCGAAACCATTGTAATAGAAATCGAAGAATACGCCTGTTTCTATAGTCTCTTGCGGATAAGACGTATAGACAGAGAACAATAACTCTGGAGATTCATAACCATTTCTGTAGATGTCACGGTAGGTCTCCTCTAATGCAATGCCAGCCTGTGTGCTTTCATCAATAGCCGCATTTGCAAATGACTCAGCAGCTGCAAAGTCACGCTGATAAAGTTTTACTCTTGCTTTGAGCACTTTCGCTGCAATGCTATTAGCTTTGTAGTTCACAAATTCTCCGGCTGGTGCTTGGGCAATGGCTTTGTCGAGGTCGGAGTTAATCAACTCATAGCAAGCCTTCACGGAAGAACGAGCCTTACCGTTATTGCTTTTTACAGGAGAGTCGTAAAGCACAATTCCATACTCGGAATTTTCATCCCAGAACTCGCCGAATGAACGCAGCAACATAAAGTTGGCAAATGCTCGGTTGAAATAGGCCTCGCCCATAATCTCCGCTTTACGTTCTTCGCTCAGAGCCTTTGGAGAAGCATTTGGCAAACCCTCAATGATGGTGTTTGCCTGATTGACTACCAAATACAGATTGCTATAGTAGTTGTATACCAACGATGACCTTTGGCTTACATCGTTAATCTTGAATTCGTAAGCACTGGCTACAGGCGAATTGTTTGATGTACGGGTTAGCAGGAACATGCAATTACGCATTTGCGTTACACCGTCGCCACGCCAAGGCTGATACATTCCGTTGGCAAGTGCCTCAACGGAATTGGCATCTACAAATACATTGTCCTCTGTCAAGACATATTCAGGCTCAATGTCGCTGACAGGCCCCAGTTGGTCGCAAGATGCAAGAGCCAACAGGGGAATAGAATATAATAGTTGTCTGATTTTCATATCTTCTTTCGTTTTATGTTAGAACTGCAAATTGAAACCAATGGAGAAAGACTTGCTCAGAGGATAGGGATCGGTGTTACGTCCCATATAGGTAACTCCAGGAGCCAACGTTTCTGGGTCAAGTCCCGGCCAGTCTGTAATAGTGAACAGATTGGTTGCCGTGACAAACACATTAGCACCGTTGATGTGATAGTTCTTCAAGAACTTTGTGGGAATCTGATATGAGAGTGTAACGTTCTTCATTCTCAGATAGGAAGTCTTGAACACATAGCGGTCGTTTACCTCGCCATTCATATTGTACAATCCAGAAGCCAAACGAGCATATTTGGCATCTGTACGCTCTGGAGTCCAGAAGTTACCGTACATTTCGGGGCTGACACTGTGGCCTAAGATGGCATTGGCATCCTCTTGCAGTTGCATATAGAGCGCTTCGCCGCCGCTGGAGAACTGCATGGCAAACGACAGAGAGAATCCTTTGTAGGTGAACTGGTTGAACCAGCCTCCAAAGAATTTTGGTTCGGGATTAACAATGACGTCGCGGTCGCCCTCTTCAATGATTCCGTTACCATTGAGGTCTTTGTAAAGGTAGTCGCCCACGCCAGTTGTCGATTGGTATTCTTGCTCGTACAGATTGTATGCCGTTTCGTTCAGCGCATCAATTTCTTCTTGCGACTGAACAATATGGTCAACCACATAGCCCTTTATCGTTCCGACTGGATAGCCAACGACAAAGGCATCTTGTAGGTCTGGGCTGATTTGAGCGTCGTTGAGTTTGTCAATCTTACTCTTGTTTGATGACAGATTGAGCATTGTGCTCCAAGTGAAATCCTTTGTTCTGATGACATCTGCACCAAGCGAGATTTCATAGCCTCGGTTAGTCAGGTCGATGATGTTGCCGAAGTAGTTGGTCAAACCCGATTCAAGGATATGGGGAGCGGGAGCCAGTGCGCCGTCGGTCTTGCGGCTATAAACGTCTATGTTACCATAAATGCGGTGCTTCAGGAAAGAGAAGTCAAGACCAAGATTGTACTCCGTGGTCTTCTCCCACTTAATGCCTTTATTTGGCAGTAAGTCTTCAAGCACAATGGCAGAGCCTTCAGCGTATTGTCCTTTTGAACGGTAAAACTGGTTGTATGAGAAATCGTCAATATTGGTGGAACCCGTCTGACCGATACTGGCGCGAAGTTTCAAGTTGTCAATCCACTTAGTTTCTTTCAGGAAATTCTCACGATTGATTATCCAGCCTGCAGAGAAAGCCGGGAAATAGCCCCACTGGTTATCCGGGCCGAACTTCGACGAAGCATCGGCGCGGAAACTGACCTCAGCGAAATACTTGTTGGCAAAGCTATAATTGACACGTGCAAACCAAGAGTTCAGTCCATACTTCTGAAGTATCTGATTCTGTCCTGTTCCCCACTTTGCAGAAGCCACATTGTTCAGCACGTCGTCATTGGGGAAGTCCTCGTAGGTTAATGTTGTGAGCGTGTTTCGTGTGCGTTCTGTTCCATAGCCAAGCAATGCTGTGAGTGAATGCTTGTCTATGTCGAGGCGATAGTCAAGTTGGAAGTTTGCCGTTGTGGTCTTATAAACACCATTCCACAGAGTGAGTGTCGAAATGGGAACTTCGCCCCACATAGACAAATCCTGCTGCGTAACGACAGGACGGAAATAGGTCGATTCATATTTGTAGTTTGTACGGCCAAAGTCTGCCCTGAACTTCAATCCCTTGTAGAGCTTGATTTCTGCAAAGGCGTTGGCCAGCATCTGACTACTTTCATGAGAATTGTTCAAATTGAGCATGGCAACGGGATTGGGCGAATAGATGCCACTGCCTCCCATCATTCCTATCTCGTCTATCATGGTGTAATTTCCGTCTGCTGTGTAAATAGGCAGATCGGGGCGCACGGCAAAGGGCTGAGTGTACCAATAAAATTCATCCGAAAGCGAGAAATCTCTTTTCGTCTCTGAATAATTGGCATTGACACCCACTTTCAGCCACTTGTTCAAGTCGGATGCCAGCGAAAGACGGCCTCCGTATGTGTCAAGGTTGTCTTTCTTGAAGATGCCCTGCTTGTTCGTTCCGTGGAATGACAGAGAGTAAACCGTGTTGTTAGAACCTCCGCGAATGGCAACGTTGTATTGGTGTGTGCCTGCATTGTTACGCTCTATTTCTTTCTGCCAGTCCAGACTCTCGCTGCCGAAAGCATCGGCGCGGAGGCCGTCATAACGATAGATGTCGCCCCATGTGTAGGGATTCATTTCGCCTGTTGGCGTGAGAGTGGCAAAATATTCCATTGGCGAGGGGTCCCATACATAGCCCTCGTTGTAGGCATCCACACCGTTGCGAATCATTTCATCATAGAGTGTCTTGAACTGAGAATTGTTCAGTACATCGTAACGCTTGATAGGTTTGGCAACGCTGAACGAGTAGCCCAGCGTAATTGTCGGCTTCTCATTCTTCTTACCCTCCTTCGTTCTGATCATAATCACGCCATTGGCACCACGAGAGCCATAGATGGCTGTGGCAGCGGCATCCTTCAAGATGTCAATGCTCTCAATATCGCTTGGTGAGTAATTCAGAAGAGGATTCAACGAACTGGCCTCTACAAACATCGGAATACCATCAATCACATACAACGGTGCATTATTGAGAGTGCTTGTAGTGAAATTCGGATAGGGCGATGTCGTACCGCGTACATTGATGGTTGGCGACGAACCAGGCTCACCCGTGTTTTGGATGGAAAGCACACCCTTCGCCAGTCCGCTACTCAGAATGTCCTGAATTGACATTGCTGTTGGGGCAAGCCTTTCAATGTCAGCCTTGCCAATAGACGACACGCTCTTGGTCAACTGTTCCCTCGTCTGCGTGCCGTACCCCACGACCACCACTTCGTCCAGCCGCGTCGTGTCGTTCAGCATGTCCGTTGTCCGCTGTGCATTCCCTTGCAAAGAGATAAACACAAGGCTGCAAATGAGATAATTCCTTTTCAATATCATATTCAACTTTATATTAATCATTTGTTACAAGATATATCTCACAATTCTCAAAAGAAATTTCCCAGTTGCCACCCTCGGTCGACTCCCACTGGTACTTTTCAGCCATGCGGTCCCACCACGATTGAAAGCGTGTGCCCGTCTCGCCCATGTCTTTTACGAGTTTTTCATACAGCTCAGCATTATCTGCGGTGAGAATCTTTGCCAGCTCATTCAGTCCGTTGCGACGTTCAAAGAGCGTCTGTATTTCAGTACGCTCCTCAGGTGTCACATGCCCTACAAGTTTCTTTTTCATATCTCATTGTTTATTTATAAGCTCCTTGCTTGCATTGAGCTACACAATTATAGTTACAAACATATTTGCAATTTCCATTGCAATTTTGCCTGCATGATTTCGTGCAACTGTCCTTGCAAGATGTTGTGATTTTGTCATTTCTATTAAACTGTGCATGTTCTTGGGCTTCCTTGCTAGATTTGCATCCTGCAATCATTGACATATATGGTACAAAACCAATGACGGGAAGTATTTTTGTAGAAATGCCCCTAAAGAAATCTCTTCTGTTAATTAAACCTTTTCTACCATTCATCTCTTTTGTCAAATGGGTCAATGTAGTCAATTTCATTTATCGTCACTTCAGGCAGGAACGGGCCATGCGTACGGACGTTCTCAAGAAGTGTTTTTGCGGCATTACGCTCTATATGCCCCACCACACACTGCTCATGGCTGGGCGTGTTTACTTCGAGCGTAGTCTTCCTGTTCAACCAGACGCAGCGTTTACACTGCCATGCATCGCAATGCCGACAAATGGGGGCATATTCCAGTTTGTATAGTTGCTTATTCTTGATGTCAAGCCCATGCTCCAAATCGCCAACGCTGTCAGTCTCATCCTCGTAGTAAAAGGCGGGACATATGTAAAATTTCCCATTGGGAGCCAGCGTGATATTAGTGTCACCGGCACCGCAGTTGTTCATCTGTGAAAGCATTATGCGGTCAGTGATCATATTTAGTTGTGGAGACTTGCCGTTAACATAAAGTTGCTCCACATAGACCGAAAGGGTTTCGAGCAACATCTTGTATCGCTCAAAATCCTCTTCTGTGAATGTTTCTACATCTGTAATGACAATGTTCAACCTTGACACCTGATCAAGCACATTTTTCAAGAAGGCATAGCGGTCAAAAAGGTCTGCCTTCGTTGTGCGCAGCACATAGCTCTGCTCTTCATCGAACTTTGTATATTGCAATTCTGTCCAGTCGTGAAATACGATGGCATTGGCTTCAGCCTTCAGCATCTCATCCTCACAGAGTGATGACACAATCTTGCCGTTGTCAATAGTCTCAACAGCGTCCTTATATTCCTGTGGCAACTCATAGTCAGGATAGACAAACTGAATCATCAGGTTTTCCATCATGCCAAAGCGAATGCCCTTTTTCAATGTATCCAAGGAAATCAACTCTTTATCCAGCTTGTTATTCTCACAATGGCAATACGACGTACTCGTGTTGTCCAATAATATAATAAGATATTGTAGCATAGTCTCAACAAATTTCGGTTTTCACTTCGTACTTATTCTTCTCATATTCTTCTCGTGCACCTTCAAGTTCCAGTTTACGATAAAGTTTGTTCCAATAGTAGTTGTTGGCGCGGATGCGAGCTTTATGCATCTTGCATATCGCGGTACTGCGCTGATAAATAGTATTTGTTGCTGCTGCGTCGTAATTCTCCCCTTGGCACCATCCGCAACCACTTGCTATTTCGCATTTTATACATTCTTCTGGACTTTGAGTTGTCAAATCAAGCGCATGAAATGGACGTAAGCGGTTAAGATTGAGTCCGTCGTTAATATTACCAATTGTCAATGCATTTTTTTCTCGCAATGAGTATTGGGCAAAGCGTGTGCAGGGATAGAAATTGCCAGCAGCATCTATCGACAGCATCTTTCCTGCACCGCACCAATTTTTGTCACTTACAGACATGTCTATGGGCTTTCCTATGTATTCTGAAAAAAATGAGCAAGCGTTCTCTTTGTAGAGGTTGTTATCGATAATAGTATCGGCTAACATCATTAATTGATTCTCAAACGTAAGGTCATCTCCTTCTTTCCATACGTTTTCATAAACCACATTGATGTTTACCTCATTTATTCCAAGTTCGTAAAGGTGAATAACACTCTCGTAGATGTATGGAATATCTTCACTACTTACTGTAACTTTTGTTCCACCACGTGGAAATTGTTTTCTCCACAAGGGAATATTTTTCACAACATCATCATATGAGCCAAGTCCTGTATGTTTATAGACGCGATTGAGATCATGTTTTCGTTTAGTGCCATCTATCGTGATGGCAATACTAAGATGATCAAGATTCTTATTTATATAGTTTTGTACTTTTGCACTGCCATAATTAATGCCATTGGTGGCAAAACTAAATCGGTAAGAATTAAACCAAGGATGATCTCTTTTGTATAACTCTATTTTAATATAGTCGCATATTTTGTCTATTAAATCTATTTCCATAAACGGCTCGCCACCAATAAACTCCCAAACGACGGACTCTTCGTCAAAGATTTGTCTGTTGCTGAGTATGTAGTCGACAGCTTTTTTTGCTGTCTCAAAAGTCATTCTTTCCTTTTCGTTTTTGCCCACCAAATAGCAATATTTACATGCTAGTTGGCAGTCCTTGGTAACGATAAACGTGATTGTTTTTGCAGACCCTTGCCTCCAGTCTCGTTCAACTTTTTTCTCTTCAGACATAGTTATTCTTTGCTTTTAATTTATTCCAATAATAGTTCTTTGCACGCACTTTTGCTTTATGTATCTTACATATAGCAGTAAATCTTTCAAACATTGTGCCAGTCTCTGCATTATCGTAATTCTCAGCAGGGCACCATCTACATCCTGTGGCAACTTCACAAGTTCTGCATTTGTGTGGGCTTTGACTTAACTCGTCCACTACATAATAAGGTCGCAATTTATTTTTATCTATGCCATCTTGAACGTTACCAACGATTCTGGCTTCTCTTTTTGTTAAAGAAAATTTAGCAAATCGCATGCAAGTGTAAAACAAGCCTGCACTATCCACAGACAACATTAAACTTCCGCAAGGTACAGATTCGAATTTGGGATTAAAAGGATGACCTAAACTTTCTTCGAACACATAAATTTTCCTATTCGCGTATAATCCTTTGTCTATGATGGCATCAGCAAAAGCGATTAGTTGTTCCTCGACAAGTTTGTCGTCTCCTTCTTTCCAAACATCTTCCAAAACAAAATTCATATCTAAGCGCCTTATACCAAGTTCCAGCAAGTGGATACCGCTGTCCTTTATATAGGGTATGTCTTCACTTGATATAACCATTTTTGTTCCTACGTCTACGAAATCTTCTATCCATTTTTTTACACAGACAATAACTTTGTCATAGGAACCGCTTCCGTTTGGGAAAATACGATTTAGGTCTTGTTTTTCCTTTATACCATCAAAGGAAATGCTAATCGTTATCCTGTCTTTATACTTCTGTATAAATTGCTGTACTGCTCTACTATTATATAGCAACCCATTTGTCGTTATACGGATGGAATAGTTGTCACGCCACTTATGACTCAATCTCTCGCACTCTGAATGGATATAATTGCAAATTTCATTGATAAGCTCAATTTCAAGCAACGGCTCTCCGCCAATGAAATCCCATACCACCTTATCTTCTGTAAACAAACTGCTTTCACTGAGGATAATATCGACAGCACGTTTAGCAAGTGACAAAGACATTCGTTCCTTTGAATTCTTTCCCACTTGATAACAATACTTGCAAGCTAATTGGCAATCTTTTGTTACGACGAAGGTTATAGCTTTCTCTTTTGACATATAGTTGTGTTTAGGACAGGCTTCTTGTAATGAGAAGCCTGTCCGTAAAGTAACTACTTGTAAGTGCAGCCTGTGCAACCACCACTACAACCGTTCGAGCAGCCTTTGAAACATGCGGTACCACAACCAGAACACCTGACAGAGCAGTTTGTGCTACAGCCTGATTCAGATCCACCCATCTCATCCATTGCGTTAGCAACCATGGGATTGCTTGCAATGATTGCCGCACCAATAATTGGCAGGGTTCGCTTTGCGGCCTTCTTAAAGAACTCGCGTCTTGACTGGAGTTCCTCGTTCTTCTTGTTCTTCTGCATATTGTTTATAGAACTTAAAGATGCCTATGAACTCCCAAATTCAGCGTTAATATTCTGTTTCAGGTCTGGAAATAAAAAAGACGTGGGAGTTTGTTCCTCCGCGCCTATCCCTACTTTCAGGCCTTCGCATTGCCCCGTTTCAAGGATAAGCAACGCAAGCCAGCCCACGCCGAGTGACATTATATAGTTCGGCGCAGTCGTAAGCAATCAAAATAATGACAGCAACGAACAGCCGGGATATAATACACCCACGCGAACGCTTCGTTGCATTACCGCTGTGAAACGATTCAAAGTTGCGAAGTTTGAAAGTACAGACAGGTAACGTTCAGAAAACGTCCTTTCCCATCGGCTGTCCTTACAAATGGTATTCTCAGCCTTTGGATTCCATCGATGTTTGTTCGACCCGCCCTGTCCTGTCTACCTTGCGGCCATTTCTGCCCGCTTGGTCAGCATGACTGGCTTGGTCGGCTGCAAAATTACAAAATTTTCTTTAAAAAAACATTAACTTTGCTAATCAATGAGTTTTTTTAACCATTTTTTGTTATTACTGATTTTGAATGTTCTTACATTGTCTGTTTGAAACACTATTGACTTTTTGCACTTATAGCCTCGGCCCACGCTTCTTTTTCTTCTTTTGCATTCTCCTTCTGAATTCTTCCTCGGCTGGGTCATAGACGGGATTAGTGGTGTCGAATAGACCCAATGACGGAAGACTTATAGATGAATCATTGCGTTCTTGCTGTTTGGAATAAGTCTCTTGTCTTGGCTGCTCCGTCTGGCTTTGATGCTTTTGGCTGTTGATTGTCCGTTGTTGCCCTTTCTCCGCATTGGAATTCAGTTTAGACATGATTCCTGTGAAAGACAGGCCCCTTCTGATTTGCGAAGCCTTGAAGGAATAGCCGTCTTTCTTAAAGCGCATGCCCTGTAGGTCTTTCATGTCTTTGCTGCCATTCCGCTTCATGACAAGTTCCACTTCCACACCATTCGCTTTGAGGTGATTCACGAATTCTGACCATGACTTGCAGCACAATAATGCAGTACCGACGGCATGGTATATCTCATATTTTGTCTTCTCAGCACCTCTTAATCGCTCTGTTTTAGTCCGTCCTTTGCCTTTTGAAAAAGTCAGTCCATACTTCCGCTTAAGAAGTTTCGTGACCTGTTCATTCCGCCTAAAATCGTTCTGGTCAGTGATGGTCTTGCCCTCGTTGTTGATTCGGTTATAGACCAGATGGCAGTGGGGATTGCCGTTGTCGAAGTGGCGCACAAGGAGAAACTGGGTGTCCTTGATACCCATCAGTTCCATGTACTCACGGGCAATCTTCGCCATCGTCTCGTCGGTCAGTTTATCCTTGTCCTCTGGCAGAAAACTCAGGGCGATATGACCTACAGGTTTTGAGATTCTGGGATTCATCTGCCGTTGGAACTCAAAGCTGTCAATGATGTCCTGTGTAGTTGTCAGCAACACGCCATCGAAGGCAAGGATCCTTGCATCGTCCTTGCCCGTTACATAGTGGATACAGCGGCTAAAAGATGCTGCTTTCATGATTTTCCCTATCATTTTTTCTTCTTGTTGATGCCTTGTTTATACTCTCTAATCACACCCGTTATCTCTCCAAGCAGTTTATCTATTGGAGAGTATAGGTAGATGATGCCATCTTGATGGGCCATTTTTGTCAGTTGGTTGAGGTTGTTCGCCAAACCCACCAATGTTCGGTACTCTTTCATGTCCGCCTCAGTACGAGGCTGCACGACCTCGGACTGCAAGGCAGATTCACGGATGTACTCTGCCAAACGCCTGTTCGCCTTACGGCTTCTTATCCTCAATGTCTCATAGTCAATCTTTGAGAACTTGACCGTGACAGCCTTTGACAACCTCCTTGCATCGGCAACAGTCGGTCTGCCTTTCGATTTCTTCTTGTTTTGATTCTTTGTTGCTATCATAATTCCAGTGTATTCACTTTAGTGACTGTACCCACAGAATCTGCGACCAATGGGGAGCGGATTCCCTCGCAACGGTGAGTGCGAGCG
>ERZ842401.5139-NODE-5139-length-14697-cov-8.209534_pt1 | contig 14697 bp, 13 predicted proteins | sample MGYA00521270_ERZ842401 | MGnify/ENA primary metagenome ERZ842401 (study PRJEB31892, sample SAMEA3878208) | bioreactor metagenome | biome: Moose rumen | place: Sweden | collected 2011-10 | study: EMG produced TPA metagenomics assembly of the PRJEB12797 data set...
GCTCCGTGGATCGTCCGCCTGTACCTCGCGCTCATGCCGCTGAGCGGCATATTTTTCGGCGAGCAGAGCCTGCTTTTCTTCAGGAAGAAATAATCATTGGAGGTATTATATGAAGATTCTAGTGACAGGCTCCGCGGGGTTCATCGCGGGCTATCTGGTGGACGAGCTGCTCAGGCACGGGCATGAGGTCGTCGGCATAGACAACTACAGCAAGTACGGCAGGATAGAAAAGAGCTACGACGGCAATCCGCGCTACCACTTCGTGGAGGGCGATGCGACGGACACGGGGCTGATGAAGGAGCTCATAGCGGACTGCGACCAGGCTATTGCGATTGCGGCGATGATAGGCGGCATCACGTATTTCCATACCTACGCCTACGACCTGCTTGCGGAGAACGAGCGGATTATCGCCTCTACATTCGACGCAGCAATCTGGGCGTATCAGAACAGGCACCTGCAGAAAATAAACGTGCTTTCATCTTCGATGGTATACGAATGCGTGAGCCGCTATCCGAGCAGGGAGGGGGACCAGCTTCACTGCCCGCCGCCGCTTTCGACCTACGGCTTCCAGAAGCTTGCCTGCGAGTATTTTGCCAAGGGAGCGTGGGAACAGTACAGGCTGCCGTATACCATTATCCGTCCCTTCAACTGCGTTGGCACCGGCGAGCAGCGGGCGAAGAACGAAAAGGAAATCATGAGCGGCAACGTCAGGCTTGCAATGAGCCACGTAGTCCCCGACCTCGTGCAGAAGGTGTACAAGGGGCAGGACCCGCTCCACATCCTCGGGGGCGGGAACCAGATAAGGCACTACACCTACGGCGGCGACCTTGCGGAGGGAATCCGCCTGTGCGTTGAGAAGGACGCGGCGGTGAACCAGGACTTCAACCTTTCCACGCCGGTATCGACGACGGTGAAGGAGCTTGCCTCGCTCATCTGGCAGAAGCTCGGAAAGACAAACCCGATTTCTTTCGTCTCCGACCCCGCGTTTGAATACGACGTGCAGAAGCGCGTTCCTTCCGTTGAAAAGGCAAGAAATCTTCTCGGCTTTGAGGCAAGGACTGATCTGGGCGCGATTCTTGACGAGGTAATTCCGTGGATTACGAAACAGATTGATCTGGGGAACATCTGATGCTGGACATTGTGGTGCCCGTCTACAACGAAGGGGAGGGCATCCTGCGGCTGTTCGACGAGATCCAGCGCGAGATAAGGAGCGAGAAGCGGGTGCTCGTCGTGTATGACTTCGAGGGGGACACGACGGTGCCCGCCGTCAGGGGGCGTGCGGGAAGCTACCCGTTCGAGGTTTCCCTCGTGCTTAACACTCTCGGACGCGGGGCCTTGAATGCCATAAAGACGGGAATGCAGGCTGCCACCGCCGAAATGGTTTTGGTGATGATGGCGGATTCATCCGACCGGCTGGATGTCGTTGATTCGATGTGCGCGCTGATGTCGCAGGGCTACGACATCGTCTGCGGCTCCCGCTATATGAAGGGCGGGAGGCAGAACGGAGGGCCTTTTCTGAAAGGGCTTTTCAGCCGCACGGCGGGGCTGTCGCTGCATTTCCTGACGGGGATTCCGACGCATGACGTGACGAACAGCTTCAAGCTGTACCGGAAGTCGCTGCTTGAAAAGATTGATATTGAGAGCAGCGGAGGCTTTGAGCTGGGGCTTGAAATCTGCGTGAAGGCTTATGCGATGGGCTATAAAATCAGCGAGGTTCCGTCGGAATGGTTCGACCGCGAGGAAGGAAAATCGAACTTCCACATGTGGAAGTGGCTCCCGCACTACCTGCACTGGTATTTCTGGTGCATACGGCGCACGTGGTTCGGGAAGAGGCTTCCTTTTTGTTCCGATGGGAAAAATTTCTATGAGGTGAAATATGAATTTGACAAATGAAATATCAAATCGAAAAGGAATAAATGTTTCAATTCTTTTTCTGAGTGCGTTTATTACTTTTATCTGCTTTACGCCCTCCCATTTTTTCCTCATTAGCGCAGGGGTGGACAACTCGTGGGCTTTCGGCATTAACTGGAATTTCGCAAATGATTTTCCGTCAGAAGTGTTCTTTACATACGGACCGTTGGGATTCCTTTTTCATGCCTTGCCAGTGGGACACAACCTGCGCTTTGCCCTAGGGTTTTCATTGCTGATGTCGTTGTTTTTCTTTGTGCTTCTTTACGAGATTATTGTGAAGAACTCCAATATTCGCAATATGAAGATTGCAGTTGTGGTAAGCCTGCTGTATCTGTCTTCAAACGCATTTTCTTATCTAGAGAATTTTAACCATTACTTTCTTTTTTGTGCCCTGTTATCTCTTTTGGTCGCATGGAGAATAAATAAAAAATTCTTTTTTATTTTCGATTTTTTATTCGTATTGAGTTTTTTTATGAAATTTTCGGAATTCATAGTGCTGTTTTCAGCTCTATGTATATTCATATTTGTTATGCTTTTCGATAAACCGGATATAAAAATTTTTTTTGCGATTCATATATTTTGTGATTTTATACTTCTCCCTGTGGTACATATAATTTTTTTCAATCATTCGTTGGATTCGTTCTTGCGCTACACTTATGGAAGTTTTCAGCAGGCGGATGGTTTTTCCTATGCCATGAGTATTGATGCAGGGTTTGATTGCTATATGCCGTTCATCTTCCTGATTGTTCTTGCTTATACGTCCGCTTGTATTATTTCTTTTTTTACGAATAAAAAGAATCTCTATCTTCTTCTGATTTTTTTAGGCCCATTGTTTTTTTTCTATAAGCATGGCTTTGTTCGTGCTGATGAGCATATCGACATGGCTTTTAGGGGCTTTTTGCTTATAATTGCCCTGCTTCTTCTTTTTTTTGATTTTTCATCTTTTAAGAAGAAATCATTTGAAAAATATTCTGTATATGGCCTTGCTTTTGCTACCTTGTTGTGTTTTATTTATACGGGCAGTTCGTTATTCAATTTCGTTGAGGTGATAAAGTTAAAGACTTTAGATTTTCCCAAAAATATTTGCAGTGTGTGGAAGCAAAAAAAAGGAAATTTAGTCAAACTTCCAGAAGAAATCTTGGATGCTGTAGGAAATGATTCGGTTGCAATTTATCCATGGGAAATTTCATATGTGGCTTCAAATGCTTTGAACTACAAGCAAATGCCTGTCTTGCAGATTTACAGTGCCTACACTCCATGGCTTGACAAAAAGACTTCGGATTTTTACTCAGATGACAACGCTCCTGAGTACATAATTCTTGACACATTGACAATAGACAACCGATGGCCGTTTATTGAAGTTCCCAAGACTTGGGCTGCTATCAAACAGAATTACAAAGTTTGTCTTTTCTGTGGTGGGCATCTGCTGCTTAAAAAAGACAAAAAAACTTATTCCAGTCCGAACTTTGTTTATGAATGGGTACAAAAAAAATTTGAGCCAATTAAGATTGAGGAAAATGTAAATCAACTCAGAATAAATGCAGAATTAAGTTTCCTTGGACATTTTGCGAAATTTCTATGGAAGATTCCTGAAGTCAATATGACGGTAAGCTATAAGGATGGCAGAATAGAAACGCACAGAGTTCTTCTTGATATGCTTTCATCTGCTTTCTGCGCTAGTTCTATCAACAATTTTGATGCTGACAGCGTAATTGATACGTTGAATTATGGAGGAGAACTCTCAAAGGTAAAGGAAATTTCATTTTCGGGCAGAGGGCTGAGATTCTACAAAAAAGAAATTTCTGTTTCCGCATATTTTGAAGATTGTGTCAATCGAGAAGCTGAACCGGACAATTATATTCTTTATGCACAAAAGACAGAACTTCCTGATTATGAAATAGTGGAAAAAGATTTTCATTATAGTGTTGATGATGAGTATATCACGAATTCTGTTATATCATTACGAGGCTGGGCTTTCAATGATGCAGAAAAATGTGATATATATATTGGACGAGACAAGGAGTTTTTTATGGCGAAAAAGGTTTCCAGACCTGATGTTCGTAATGTTTTCCCTATTGCAAATGAAATGTGCGGATTTGATATAAAAATGCGTGGTGTATACACAGGGGGGGGGAATACTATATACCTTGTAAGTCATGAGAAACAAGAAATTTATGTTGCCCCCCGCATCAAGGAACAGGATTTATGAAAAAGTCTCTCTTTTATTGCTTGCTCTCCCAATTGTCTGGGGTTTTTATCTTGTCCTTCGTTACGGCGTAAATGTTTGTTTTGGGGATGAGTGGAAGTTCGTAGGAATGCTTGATTCTGTTAAAAATAGAACATATACAGTAAAAAAACTCTTCGCACAGCACAATGAGCATCGCATGGTGTTCCCGAATCTTATTACCATAGCAGTTTCTCTGCTTACAGGGTTAAATTCAAAAGCACTTATGCTGGTTGATATGGGAATTGTTGCCATATCTTACACCTTCTGCATCAGATATATACGGAGTATTTTTTACGATAACAGAATAAAAATCGTATTTTTCTCATTAATTTCAGGTTTTCTTCTTTTTCATGCTGCTCAATATGAAAACATTTTGTGGGGATTCCAGACCGCTTGGTTCTTGATTTCTCTTTGTTCGATAATTTCATTTGTTTTCCTTGAGAGACTTTTGCGTGGTGAAGAATTGGATCTCAGCATTTTTATGATTTTGTCATCCTCTTTCATTGCTTCATTTTCCTCTCTGCACGGACTTTTTATCTGGCTTGCTGTGGATGCTTTGGTATTTATTTCATTATTGAAAAAAGTTTTTCTTAAAAAACGATTTTACATTTTATTGGCAACGGCACAAGTTTTCTGCTTCGTTCTTTATTTTCATCACTATCATAAGCCAAAGCATCATCCTGCCTATCTTCAGAATGGAATTTTGAAAGCATTTGAATACTATTTTTCAACAATTGGGCAGGTGTGTTCACCTAACCATAGAATTGCCTTTTCTGTTGGATTTGTGATATTTCTTTCTTCTTTCATTCTGATTTTTCTTGCATTTTATAAAAAGGATTTTCTAAAAAAGAATGTGCTTCCTTTGGGGTTAGTCATATTCGGAAATCTTTTTGCTCTTTCTGTTGCCGTGGGTCGTTCTGGATTTGGCGTAGAACAAGCTTTTTCTTCAAGGTACACAACCAACACGGTTTTGATAGTGCTTGGAATCCTTCTTTGTGCCATGCAGTTTTTTTCAAAAAACATAATGCTCACGAAAATTGCTTTTTTCGATGTTCTTGTAGCACTGGCTGTTATTACTGCTTTTGAGAATCCTGTTTACCTACCTATTTATGAATCAAGTAAATACTCAAGACTTACGGATGCTTATTATCTCATAAATCATAAAAACGTTGACTTAAGAAGTAGGGGATGGGGAGAGTTGTCAATTGTCACAGCCATCCAGCTGCAAATTCTTGAAAATAATTCATGGAATGTTTATTCTCCGTCAGCAAAAAAAACAGTGGCTAAGTATTTTGAAATAAAACCAATCTCAACATTCCGTATTCCAAGAAACGAAGCTTTCATTTTATGTGCCTTCAAAAATCATGATGATTACGACTCCCTTCAAATTGCAGTCTGGAGCGAACCTGATGGTCAGGACGATTTACAGTGGTTTGATGTTACTGTAAATCGTCAAAAAAGCTTTGAATATAAAATTCCGCTTGAATCTTATAACACGGATGGAGACTATTTTATCCATGTTTATGGAACAAAAAAAGAAAAACGAGAGTTTATTACGAATGCACGGTTGGAAATAGATTTGTTTGAAATTAAAAAATATGTCCCCTGTATCATTCCTGATTTTGTATACTCAAATGAAAACGCTCCATATTACATTGATATTGAATCTTTTAATACAGGCAGGCTTTATCTCAGAGGTTGGGCATATCACGACAATGATGAATGCTCAGTATATATAGAAAATGACGGTAGTTTCTATAAAGCTACCGTTGAATCTCGGCAAGATGTGCAGGCTGCTTTTTCCCTTGCTGATTCCAAACATGGATTTTCGATAAAGCTTTATACAGAAAATAAAGATTATGCCTTGTATCTTGTGAACGAAACAAAACAGGAGGTATATACGCTAAAGTGAAAGAATACATCCGACAGTATTTAGGATATAAATTAAGTGTGGTTGTATAACTAAGGGCTTTTAGCTTGATAAAACAATAGAGGACTTTATTATGGAGACTAGAATTTATTACGGAGAATATTCTTTAAAGCATTGGATAGATTTAATACTTACAAAAAATATAACATTACCTGAATATCAAAGAAGTTTTGTTTGGGACGAAAAATCCATAAAAGGATTCATCGATTCCTTAAGCGAGAAACAGTTTGTGCCACCTGTTACCATTGCTCATTACAAAATAGAAAACGAAGATACTGAAACAAATTTAATTCTAGATGGGCAGCAGCGTCTTACGTCACTTTTACTTTCATATTTAAATTTTTTACCAATTAAGGATAAGTTTGAAAACATTACTGATAAATTTGTAAATGAAGACGATAGTGCAGATGAGTATTCAGAAGCTGAGAAAACAATAGAGTGGACTTTTTAGGAAATTTTAAAATTCACGGAAAAAGTAAGCTCCATAGAAAGTATAAAAGACCTACTTTCATCTGATGAACGATATAAAAAACTATATGCAAAAGGTAATTCCAAAGCAGATGATTTTTGGGAAAATAATTTTTTAGGATTTTGTTATATAGTTCCAGATTCAGAGAAAAAAACAGAAGTACAAAGACTGTTTTCAAAAACGTTTCGCGATATCAATTACCTTGGAAAATCTTTGTCTTCAATGGAAAGCCGGCGGTCTTTATATTTTATGAATGATGAATATAAAGATTTTCTTGATGGAAGAATTGAAGGGAACAATGCACTGTGTGGTTTAACTATTGCAGATAATATGAAACCTGTAAAAATTGATTTTGTTCGCTATTTGTCTATACTTTCACAATATAAAATACAAGGAAATGGAAGTAACGTTTTAAAATATTATTCATCCTATGCATCACGTGAATCATTTTATGCAGATTATGTTGCAAAAATTGTTGGATTGGAGCAAGAAAGTCACGAAGAAAAATTTAATGAATGCGAGGTTACTAATGTTTTCCCTGATGATTGTTGGAAAGAGCGTTTTTCTAAACTCAAGGAAAATATTCTAGTATTGAAGAGTTTGTTAAAAAAAGACACAAAAAAGAATAAAGCAGACTTTGAATCATGGATTGATGCTGATTATTATCTTTTTGGGTTGATTTTTTTCGTCTTATTTAAGAATGAAAAAATAAAATTGACTTCCAATGAATTACTAGACATGTTGAAATCAAAAATTCAAGAAAAGCGCGATGATAATTCTTATTCAAAAAGTCCAAACCGATTGGGAAATTTGCGTGAACGCTTGCAAGAGTCTATTGATATATATTCTAGAAATTTAGAGGAAAAACTTGATGATGAATAATATCCACAGTAAGTTTATATTGACACCTCTTTCTGAGATATTGAAAGAGTGTATAAATGCCGTAAAAGGAATAGGCAAAGGTATTGAAAACTATCCTCTCTGTGAATATATCATGCAAACTACTTTCTTAAAAATGACTGGTGAAAGCGAACAGAAGTTAAAGTGTATAGTATGGGAAATTGCCACATTTGATTTTGAGTTTCGATATGAATTTTTAAGGAAAACACAAAACTACGGGGAGTATTCTTCTCTTGAACAGAAAAAAAATGTTTTTAAGGATTTAAAAAAAGAAATTATAAAATTTTCAAATCAAGTAGTTCTGCAGATTTTATTTACAGATAGTGTTAAAAACACGATTAAAGGTAAAATAAAAGATATGACTGATCTTATCGGGACTTCTTGTATTGTAAAATGGCAGGAAAGGGAGTTCCTGTTCTTTAAGAAAAATTTTGATTCTTTTTTTGATATTAATTCTTTTTGTAAATATGATGCTAAAAATCAAAATTTAAGTTTTTTTGATAAAACTGATGAATATGAAAAAATAGTCTTTCGCCACAGGAATCGATGTGCCCACAATTTAAAATCCTATCAGGTAAATCTTCCTGATTTTTCGAGTTTCGTAGATAAAAATTATGATTATCAAAATTATTTTTTCCGTTTTGCAATTTTAATATTGCTTGATGAAATATTTATGTGCATGTATCAAAAATATCTTGAATTATTGAACATATGTTAAAACAACAGAATAAAATTATTTTCCTTGACCGTGATGGTACAATAAATAAAGATACCCATTATCTGCATAGAATCGATGATTTTTCCTTCTTGCCCGGAGCTGTCGATGCTTTAGCGATGTTCCAGACTGCTGGCTTTAAACTGATAATAATTACTAACCAGTCTGGAATTGCACGAGGATTATATACGGAAAGTGAATATATCTTGTTAAATAAATGGATGATAGAAGAGTTAAATAAGCATGGAATTGAAATAACCGCTTCTTATTATTGCCCGCATCATCCTGATGCTGTGGTGGAAAAATATAGAATCAAGTGTGATTGCAGGAAACCAAAAATAGGCCTGTTTAAAAAGGCAATGACTAGTTGTGACATAGATGAAGCAAATTCTTGGGTAATCGGCGACAATATGCGTGACCTTGCGATTTGTGCTGCAAGTTCAGTCAGGGGAATCCTGCTTTATAGTGAACAAAATGAACATAGGAATAATATCTGGAAAGTAAAGGGGGGCTTGAAAGATGCCGCCGAGAAGGTTATAAACGGGTATTTTAAATGAAAGAATGGATTACAGAAATAATTGAAAGTAAAAAATTACTCCTCGAAAGACTTCTGGGAGAATATCTGGATGATGTTGAAAAAACTGGGGATATGCTTTCCTCTGTCTTAAAAGGGGGAGGAAAAATCTTGCTTGCAGGAAATGGCGGAAGTGCGGCTGATGCCCAGCACTTTGCGGGCGAGATTGTCGGCAGGTTCACAATGGAAAGAAAGAGCCTGCCAGCATTATCACTTTGCACTGATTCTTCCGTTATGACCTGCATAGCAAATGATTATGGTTATGACGAGGTGTTCGCGCGGCAATTGAACGGTCTTGGAAAAGCTGGCGATGCGTTTATCGCAATATCAACCAGCGGAAATTCAGAAAATCTCATAAAGGCTCTGAATATCGCAAAAGAGAAAGAAATCAAGACGGTAGGGCTCTTAGGGAGAGATGGCGGTAAAATAAAGAATCTGTGTGATTTTCCGTTAGTTGTTCCTTCTGAATTAACTCCGCGTATTCAGGAAACGCATACCCTTACGGTTCATATTCTTTGTGAGATGATTGAAAAAGAGATTTTCGGAAGAGCATAATGAAATGACTTTGAGTGAAAAATACATAGAAAAGATACAGACAGAGTTCTCTAAAAAATGCGTTCTTGTTATTGGTGACTTGATGGTTGACGAATACATAATCGGAAAGGTTGCGAGAATATCTCCAGAAGCTCCGGTTCCTGTCCTAAATTTCAAAGAAAAGCGGCTTGAGGCAGGGGGTGCGTCAAATGTCGCCCGCAATATCCGTATGCTTGGGGCAAGCGTTTCTGTCGTTGGTATGGCTTCTACAGATGCGCAGGGAAAGTGGCTTAGAGGTTACTTGTTGAACTCTGAAATAAACGTGGACGGAATCTATGCCGAATCCGGGCGTCCTACGACAGTCAAAACCAGATATGCGACAAAAGGTCAACAGCTTATTCGGGTGGACAATGAGGACTCTTCTTGTATAAAGAAAGAAAGCCAGAAGAAAATATTGGATTATTTAAAGAAGTCACTCCTCTCTGGATATGACGCTATAATTCTTTCAGATTATAAAAAAGGAATCTTTAATGATGTGAATTTTGTCAACGAAATAGTTACTTTGTGCAATGAGCATAGGGTAATAGTTGGAATAGATTCAAAAAGCCGCGATATACAGGCATTTAAAAACGTTGATTTTGTAAAGCCGAATAATCTGGAGTTGGAAGAAGCTGTCGGTATAAAAATTGAGGATGAGAAATCTCTGGACATTGCCGGTAGTATCTACCTTGAAAAATCACAGGCAAAGTCGCTTGTTGTTACGCGCGGAGCCGATGGCATATCAGTGTTCATTCCGGGCAGGGAGCGTAAGGACTTTGCTTCCCGTGCTGTCCAAGTCTTTGATGTCACTGGTGCAGGCGATACTGTAATAAGCACCATCGCACTCGGTATGGCGAGCGGACTTTCATTGTATGAGTCGGCTCAGCTTGCAAACTTTGCGGCAAGTATCGTAATTAGTAAAGTGGGAACGACAGCCGTCACGCAGAAAGAGCTTATAAAGAGGATTCTGAATGAAGAAGCTGGTTGACTTGCAAACGCTTTCCTCAGCGGTAAAAGAACTAAAGGCTCAAGGGAAAAAAATTGCCGCTACAAGTGGCTGCTTTGACATCCTTCATGCAGGACATGTGGCTTATCTTGCCGAGGCAAAAGCGAGGGCAGATATTCTTATAGTCATGCTGAACAGTGATTCTTCCGTGCACCGACTTAAAGGAAATGAACGTCCGATTGTTTTGCAGGAGGAGAGGTCGGCTGTCATTTCCGCGCTTGAAAGTGTAGACTATGTGTGTATTTTTAATGATGATACGCCATGTCAGGCATATTTAAAATTTAAGCCGAATATTGTCATAAAAGGCGGAGATTACAAGGGAAAGCATATCCCTGAGATGGATGCCGTGGCTGAATACGGTGGAAGGGTTGAATATGTGGGACTGGTGGACGGATGCTCGTCAACGAATATTATCGAAAAAATAAAGGACCTTGTAAAAGGAGGCGCAATATGATTATTGTGACAGGAGGCGCCGGATTTATTGGAAGCTGCATCATACGGATGCTGAATGACCGCGGTATAAAAGATATCGTTGTCGTTGATAATATTGCATCAACTGATAAGTGGATGAACCTTAGAAACAAGAGTTACATTGAATATATAAACCGATCGGAGTTCTTGGCACGGCTTGGAGAGTTTGCGGGAAAGGTTAGCCATGTTATTCACATGGGAGCCTGTTCCGCAACTACAGAACGAGACTTTGATTTTCTTTATAAAAATAATTTTGAGTATACAAAAGTTCTCTGGAAATTCTGTGCAGAGAATAACACTTGTTTTATTTACGCTTCCAGCGCGGCGACTTATGGTGACGGCTCAAATGGATTTGATGACAGGACTGATATAAAGCTTCTCCACCCATTAAACGGTTACGGCTATTCAAAACAGCTGTTCGACCTGTGGGCAGAAAAAGAACTTGCCAAAGGAAACTCTGTCCCGAAGCAGCATGTGGGATTCAAGTTCTTTAATGTGTATGGACCGAATGAATATTTTAAGGAAAGCATGGCAAGCGTTATTTTCCATACTTTTAACGATGTAAAAACAACCGGCGAGAAGGGGCTTTTCAAGTCATACAAGGAAGGAGTTGAGAACGGCGGTCAGCTGCGCGACTTTGTGTATGTAAAAGATTTATGTAAGGTTGTGTCATTTGTGATTGATAATCCTCAGGTAAGCGGACTTTTTAACCTTGGTACAGGAAAGGCGCGTTCTTTCTATGACCTTGCAGTTGCGACATTTAGGGCGATGGGAAAAGAACCAAAAATTAAGTTTATTGAGATGCCTCAAAGCTTACGTGAAAAATATCAGTATTATACGCAGGCAGAAATGGTGAAACTCCGCGATGCCGGATATATGGAACCGTTTTATACTCTTGAAGAAGGAATAACGGACTATGTGCAGGACTATTTAATGTGTAACAGAAAGATTTTGTAGTTATGATAATTTGAACAGGCTTCTAGTGATTCGGACAGTATTATTGCATAAAAATATTTAGGAATAATAAGATGACAATAAAACGAGGAAAATATTTTATAAATAAATTTTTACACAGCCTTAAAAAAAATGGTGTAAAAAATACGTTTAAAAAAACGTACATTTTTTTACAGAATCGGAATAAGAATAATGTACATAACTGTCCTGAAACAGTCATTGATGCGTATAGCCGTTGGATAAGTTATTTTGACACAGTACGAAATAGTGATGTTGAGGAAATGAAACAGATGGCAGATGACTTTATATACAAGTCGCTCATTTCCATTGTCACTCCTGTCTACAATACTCCTCATGATTTACTTTGTGCTATGATAGATTCTGTACTAAAGCAAACCTATAGCAACTGGGAATTATGCCTTGCAGATGATGCATCCACGGATTTGGATGTCCGTGAAATTCTAAGGGCTTACGAGGAAAAAGATTCCCGTATAAAAGTGGTATATTGCAAAGAAAATGGTAATATTTCCGCTGCTTCTAATGCTGCGCTGTCGATTGCAAACGGCGAGTATGTTGCTTTGGTCGACCATGATGACTTTATCCCTGAACAGTCATTGTGGTGTGTTGTATATTATATAAACAAAGCAAAAAATGAAGTTGACTTGCTTTATTCCGATGAAGATAAGCTTGATGAAAATTCACGAAGAAATAATCCTTATTTTAAAGGCGGATGGAATCAGCAGCTGGTTTTTCAACAAAACTTTGTGGCGCATCTAGGAGTATATCGACGAAGCATAATAAATCAGATACAGGGATTCCGAGTCGGTTTTGAGGGGAGCCAGGACTATGACCTGCTGCTTAGATTCCTCAAGCATACAAATAATGAAAGGATTGTTCATATTCCCTATATTCTCTATCACTGGAGAAAATTTTCAGGAAATGGTTCTTTTTCTACAAAGTTCCAAGAAAAATCTGACTGCGTGGCAAAACAGGCGTTGTTAGATTTTTTTGAAGGCAAGGCTGCTGTTTCTCCTGTGCAAAATGCAATAGGATGGTGGAAAATAGATCGAAAAAATCAGAGGAAACCGTTTATATCCATAGTCATACCGTTCAAAGATAAAGTAGAACTCTTAAAGCAATGCATTACAGGCTTATTACACTTTACTGAATATCAGAATTTTGAAATAATCCTTGTGGACAATGCGAGCATTGAAGATAAGACTTCAGCGTATCTTGATTCTGTTGTTGACGGAAGAAAGATAAGGCTTATAAAAGATACTAATGATTTTAATTATTCCCATCTAAATAACGAAGCTGTAAAGTTAGCAAAGGGGGAGCTTATACTGCTGCTGAATAGTGATATTGCAATTTATAAGAATGACTGGCTTAGTCAAATGGTTGATGTCGCTTGTCAAGAAAATGTAGGAGTTGTAGGAGCGAAGCTGCTATATAGCAATCATACCGTTCAGCATGTTGGTGTAACGACAGGAATTTATGAAGTTGCGGCGCATCATCTAAGGCATGTTTCAGAGAATGATGTGGGGTATTTTGGCTGGTCAGTACTTGAAAGAGACTGCTCGGCAGTTACAGGAGCCTGCCTTTTAATTTGGAAACATATCTATGAACAGGTACGAGGATTGGATGAAGAAAATCTTGCGGTGTCATTCAATGATGTAGATTTGTGCCTGAAAGTCAAAGCCCTAGGCTACAGAATTGTTTTTACCCCCTATGCAGTACTGTTTCATTTGGAATCGCAAAGCAGGGGCGAAGACCTGACGATTGCGCAGAAAAAGCAAAATTATGATGAAAGACGTTTTATGCATCTGAAGTATGGGTGCTCTTTGCAATTTGATCCTTTTTACAATCCCGTGCTTTCCCTCAGCAATGAAGATGTAAACCTTGCAGACTTTCAACGACAAGGAAAACCTTGGCGGGACTGGATGGAATTTGTCTGTCCGTTCCATAGGGGGGATGTGCTAGTTGGTCTTCAGGTTGCCTGTACTGCGGCTGCCCAAGGAAAAAAGATTCGGATGCATGTATCAAAAGATATATACAGCTGGCTTGAGCCTTTCCCGTATAAGCAATACATAAGGCTTGAGCCGATAGATATTGGTATTCCTAAGGCTGAAGAAACGAGTGTGTTTATGCAACAGGCATTGCATAAGGTGGCTTTACGAGAGGATTCATCCTGCCATATTGTTTGCTCGCATCCGAAACGGGCTTTGTGCAGTATGGGCGTTGATTTGGTTGAAAATATGCTCGAAAATTTTGGTCTACCCATTACAACTGAACTGCTAAACGTCATGCCTGATGCAACAGGAGTTGACATTGCTCCTATTCTCCCCAAGGGAGTGTCTGTGGACAATTATATCTTGCTTCACCCGAATGGGGGCTGGCAGTTAAAATCACTGTCGCCTGAAATAGTAAAGCAGATTTCGAATGTTGTGCACAAAAAGGGATGCAGGTTGGTACAAATTGGGGGAGATGCAGATAGAAAAATGGAATTTGTTGATGGTTATATCCTCAAAAATCTAAACATGAGGGAGTGGACGGCATTATTCACTAACGCAAAAGCGGTCATTGGAGTTGATTCATGGACAGCGCATTTTGGATCAATAGTAAATGCAAATCAGGTAATTATATACGGAAGCACTGCAAGCAGGGATGTTGAATCAAAACGTCATTTTAAGAATCATAAGGCGGCATATCTGAAATTTGAATCGTTGTGTGATTCTGTCCCCTGCAATGCTTATGAATGCCGTGAGGGAGGTACATTGTGCAAGAAGATGTTCATGGATGTAGAAAGGTTGTCTGAGTTTTTGGGTACAATAATCTAGAAATATGGATATATTAGGATATTTGGAATGAATCTGAAGAATTAAATTATATGAGGTAAGATGTATGATTCTTAGAAAACTGATATGTTGTGCCTTTTGTCAAGATAAAAAAGAAAAAAACAGCAGGAAC
>ERZ842401.5140-NODE-5140-length-14691-cov-6.296939_pt1 | contig 14691 bp, 13 predicted proteins | sample MGYA00521270_ERZ842401 | MGnify/ENA primary metagenome ERZ842401 (study PRJEB31892, sample SAMEA3878208) | bioreactor metagenome | biome: Moose rumen | place: Sweden | collected 2011-10 | study: EMG produced TPA metagenomics assembly of the PRJEB12797 data set...
ACAAGATATCTCTTAATTCCATAGCTCTTTCAAAATCAAGTGATTTAGCTGCTTCACGCATTTCTTGTTCAATAGTTTCCATAATTTGTTCTTTTTCAAGTTTACTAATTTTCTTTGGTTTCTTCTTACTGTCTTCATTTGTTGCAGTATTACTAATAACATCTCTAATATCTTTCTTAATTGTCTCTGGAACTATATTATTATCCCTATTATATTTTTCTTGAATACTTCGACGTCTATTAGTTTCATTAATTGCTTCTTTCATTGAATCAGTTACTTTATCTCCATACATAATAACATGGCCATTAGCATTTCTAGCACATCTTCCAATAGTTTGAATTAGGCTTCTCGTACTTCTTAAGAATCCTTCTTTATCGGCATCTAATATAGCAATTAAGCTAACTTCTGGAATATCTAACCCTTCTCTTAATAGGTTAATACCTACTAAGACATCATATTTACCAGTTCTAACATCATGAATTATCTGCATTCTCTCTAACGTTTTAATCTCACTGTGAAGATAAGCTACCTTGATGTCTAATTCCTTTAAATAATGAGTAAGCTCCTCTGCCATTCTAATAGTAAGTGTAGTGACTAACGTTCTTTCATTCTTTTCAATACGTTCTTTAATTTCTCCTACTAAGTCATCAATTTGACCTTCACTCTTACGAACTTCTATTGTTGGATCTAACAAACCAGTAGGTCTAATAATCTGCTCAACAAACTTATTATGTGTATAACCTAGTTCAATATCACCTGGAGTAGCTGAGACAAAGATAGCTTGATTAATCTTACTTTCAAATTCTTCATATTTTAAAGGTCTATTGTCTAAAGCACTAGGTAATCTAAAACCATAATCAACTAAGTTTTGTTTTCTTGCCCTATCACCATTATACATACCTCTTACTTGAGGAAGAGTAACATGGGATTCATCAACAACAAGTAAAAAGTCATCTGGGAAGAAATCCATCAACGTTGTCGGAGTCTCTCCTGGTAATCTCCCAGCCATTGGAGCTGAATAGTTTTCTATTCCTGAACAAAAACCAGTTTCTTCCAACATTTCGATGTCATAATTAGTTCTTTGTTCTAGTCTTTCTGCCGCTAATAACTTATTCTGCGACTTTAATTCAGCTAATCTATCATTTAATTCTTCTTTTATTCTTCCAATCGCAGCCTTTAACTTATCATCACTAACAACGAAGTGACTTGCCGGAAATAGAGATACATTCTTCAAATTATTAGAAACAACACCTGTTAAAGTATCTATCTCACTAATACGATCTATTTCATTATCAAAGAATTCAATTCTATAACCAGTAGTATTATGGTTAGCAGGTATTATTTCTACTACATCACCACGTACTCTAAAAGTTCCACGCTTAAAATCAAAGTCATCTCTTTCATATAACATTTCTATTAATTTGGTTAACATTTCATTTCGATCAATTGTATCTCCAACACTTAGAGTTAACATCTTATTCTTATATTCTTCTACTTCACCAATACCATAAATACATGAGACACTTGATACTACTATTACATCTCTTCTTGAAATTAATGCCGAAGTGGCCGCATGTCTTAATTCATCTATTTCATCATTAATAGATGAATCTTTTTCAATATATGTATCAGTAGATGGTACATAAGCTTCTGGTTGATAATAATCATAATAACTTACAAAATATTCAACTCTATTGTCTGGGAACAATTCCTTTAATTCGCTATATAATTGTCCAGCAAGAGTCTTATTATGAGCAAGTACTAAAGTAGGCCTATTAGTTTCTTTAATAACATTTGCTATTGTAAAAGTCTTACCTGTTCCAGTAGCTCCTAATAATACTTGATATTTCTTACCATTATTTATACCTTCAACCAAATCATTAATAGCTTTAGGTTGGTCCCCATTAGGTTTAAATTTTGATACTAAATTAAATGACATATTATCACCTCTAGTCGTAGATATTTTACCACCTATAAAATAAATAGACAAGATTACTCTTGCCTATTTTTAATTACTCTTAAGATTATACTTGTTGTTAATAATAGTATCCCTACAATTAAATAAATATTTATAGTCGCATTGGTTGTACCATATATTTCTAAGAAACCTTTCATTATAAAGTAAACAGTAAACGTAGCAACTGATGCGTTATATAAGTTATTACTTATTCGATATGTTTTTATATTTTTAACAGATAGTATTAGTGAGACTAAGCTACCAAATATTAGCGGTATCATAAATGTACTAATCATAAAGAATGAATATACATCATGGCTAAAATGTTCATATATTAGTGAAAATACTAAGCAAATTATACTTATTATTAAATAGATTTTACTTTGTTTCTTAAAACAGTTATTATCCAATGTAGACAATATCACTAACACTCCTTTCAGAGCTATTATGCCTCATTGATACTGGTGTATTAACTACTTCACCATTAAAATACATTGTAGATGATCCTCCACCATCTAAGTTATAAGCAGTTTCTACTCCTAAATCTTCTAAGATGGTTGCTAATTCATATAGTGATAATCCACTGCTTTCATCAGTTCTACCATCTGATACTACAAAAACATAATGCAAATCATCAATAATCCCAATAGCTGTTCTAGGATTTGATGCCATAGCTTTACCAACTTCTTCAGACTCAGATACAGATATATTACTATTAGTAATTAATGCCGGTCCAAAGGACAGAATATTCCAAGCTTCTTTTTTTAATAAACTATCAATATCTGTATCATCTTCATTTATTATTTCAAAACTACCATCTTTATATATTACTAAATCCTCTTGCTTATTTTTAGAAGTATCACGATAGATTACTCCATTTTTTAAGACATAACCTTTTTCTTGAACTCCATAATAATCACCATTAATTGCTAGTATAGCATTATTATCTTCTGCAATAGTAGAAGTCTTTGCAGTTATATTTTTACCATATGAGTTGTTGGCAAAGGCTGTTTTCAAATAACTAGCATCACTTAATTTTACATCAGCTATATAAATATTTGTATCATACTTTCTAATGGTACTTATTTCTATTTTAATATTATCATCCTCATAAGTATTATCTGTAATAGAAGCATTACTTGTATCATATTCTTCACTACTAGCAACTTCTACATCTTTATAAACTGATGATAATACTAATGTATCTAAAACTACATAGATAGTGAATAATACTAAACAACTACCAAATATAGCTCCAAATAAAAACTTTTTCTTCAGATTATCCTCTCCTATTCTTAAATATTATTAATTTTTGAACTAACCAACTTACTATGAACATAAGCATTTCAACTACTATTTTAATCACGTATTTATTAAAACTTAGTCCATTAACAAATAAATTTAATAGTAAAGTGTTCATTATTAATATAAAGATAGCTAATAATACATATTGAATAAATGACTTAGATACTTTATTAGTACTCTTAAATACTAAATTCTTATTAAGGGCAAAATTAAAAGTACCACTTATTATTCTAGCTGAAATATTAGATAATAAGACTTTACCTGTTAATAAATTAAATAATACATATAATGAATAATCTAATAAGAAACTTATAAATGATACTGCTGAATACTTAAGTATTTCCTTGTATATTTTATATGAATCTTTAATAGCATCAAAGTGTGATCCTTCATTATTATTTATATATATTACTTTTATTTCTATTTCTTTTATTTCAATACCATTTAATGGACATTCTAATAAAACATTCATTTCATATTCAAATCTATTACCAGGAATATTTAACATAAAATCCATTAATTCATCTGAGAAAGCTCTTAAACCTGTTTGAGTATCATATACGTTTGTTTTAGAAACCAATCTATAAATATATCTAGTAATAGTATTACCTAGTCGACTTCTTAATGGCGTATTTTTAGATACTGTTCTTTTTCCTATATATAAAGTGTTCTTATCTTTTGAAACAGCTTCACATAGTCTTATAGCATCTTTAATAGAATGTTGACCATCACTATCCATAGTAACTACTACATAATTATTTTTATATTTATCTTTTATATACTTAAGACCAGTCTTTAGGGCATATCCTTTTCCTTTATTAGTATGATAGCTTATTACTTTAGTCCTTTCTAAATTATTAAAAATCTTATCATATGATTTATTACTACCATCATTAACTACTACAATATCTAATTCTTCTTCATTTAGTTTACTAACTAAAGTTTCAAGTTTTTCATCTGGTTCATAAGCTGGGATTAAAACTATTTTTTTAATTATTTTCACCTTCTTCCACGCATATTACCGCCTCGGTGCATTCCACCACCCATCATTTGATTTGTTAATTCTGTGGTTTGAGATCCATTTACAATTAAAGTTCCTCCACTATATTTACCTGTTCCATCATAATCAAACGGTGAATTAGCAGTTATATTAATTTCTCCTCCTTTAATATATATATCACCATTAGAGTCAATTGCATCGGTATCACCTTGACCCATATTTATAGTAAGATTTCCATCTATTATCTCTACTGTTGGAGTATATTTATCTGACTTAGCTGCGGCATTTATTCCATCATCACTAGCATCTATTTTAATAGTTCCAGCACTTATTTTTACATAAGTAGCTTCTAATCCTTCATATCCATCGATAGTTATTTCTCCTCCAGTTATTTCAAGTAATTCATCAGCATGAATTCCATCATCTCCAGAGATTATATTAAATACTCCTCCAGATATTTTTATATTAGTATTTGAATGTATTCCATCATCTTCTGAATCGATAGTAATATTTCCATCTTTTATTTCTACTAACTTGGCTGCTTTAAGAGCTTTTATACTATCTTCATCAGAAACAGTTTCTTGACTTCTTCCAAAGTCTTCTTTACCTGACTTAGTACTTCCTCCATTACCAGTTGTAATAGAAATATTACCCTTATTAATAACTACATTTTTTATAGATTGAATACCATCCTTTTTACTAACTATTCTTATATCTCCTCCATTTATAGTAATATCACCTTTATCTGTATTTTCATCATTAGTTGTTTTGATACCGTCTCCAGTAGAATTAATAGTAATACTACCACCATTAATAGTAACACTATCTCTACCTTTAATACCATCATCAACAGAATCTACTCTTATTATACCACTATTTATTAATAAATCATCTTTAGTTACAACACCATCTTTATTATTAGCTGCGATATTTAAAGTCCCAGTTCCATCAATATTTAAGTCACAAACAGAATAAATAACTCCCGCATATTTACTATTACCATTATCAGTTAAATTAGATGTAGTACCATCTTTTAAAGTAATAGTTACATTTTTAGCTTTTTTAATATAAATTGCTGGTCCATTATTATTAGTAATATTTACTCCATCTAATATTAAAGTAACATTACCACTAGTATTAACAGTAAGTTGTCCACTCTTTAAATTGCCAGTAATAGTATAAGTACCATCTTGGGTAATAGTGGTTGATTTTTCTAAAGTTATATTATTACTAGTTGCTACTACAGTATTATTCTTATTTACTAGTATTATTCCTATAATAACTATTATAATTACTACAAGGACTATCCCTATACTACAAATAATTTTCTTCATTACAAGTCTCCTTCCATACTATGAGTTAGTATTACCTTTAAGTTTCCATTACGTACTCTTAACTCATCAATAAATTTTTTCTCATTAGTCTTATTTTTTAAATTTACTAAATATGTTAATTCAAATAAACTACCCATATTAGTAGTCTTAGACTTCTCTAATTCATATGAATCTGTATATTTCTTAAATATATCTTCAAATGAGTCTGTATAATCTAAATCTTCTGGAATTGTTATTATTAACTTTTTTGAAATATTATTTCCGAATTTCATTTTATTTAATATATAAATTATTAGACTTGCAGCCACTGTACCAATTACTGCAAAAGCTATTTCTCCTACACCTATTGCTAAACCAATTGTCATAGCTAAAAAGACACTTAATATCTCTTTAGAAGTTCCAGGAACACTTCTAAATCTAACTAAAGAAAATGCTCCTAATATCGCAACTGATGTACCTAAATTACCGTTAACTAACATTATCACAAAGCTAACTATCATTGGTAATAGGGTTAAAGTTACTACAAAATTCTTTGTACATCTAGTAGTCCTCATGTGTACAAAAGATATTATTAGGCCTAAAACTAGTGATGTGATTATACAAATAATTAAATTTAGTGAAGTTATTGAGCTTCCATTAAAAATACTACTTAACATTATTATTCCTCCTAAAATATATAATTTTTATAAATATTTCCATATTTTGAAAAAGATACTGGATATATTTTTAATTCTGATAAAATACTAGTAATCCAAAGTGGAAACGAATCTAGTGTCTTTAATTCCATAATACATTCATCATTTTCAAAATATTTATTGCCATGAGATCCATGATTTAATTCTAAATCAGTTGTTCTATATCTTAAATTTCTATCAAAAGTAATTCTAAAATCCTTATTATCTTTATCATAATAACTTAATCTATCATAGGCTAATAAGACTTTTGGTTTTAAGTCATTAGTCTCAATCACATAATTCAATTCCTCTAAAATTTGTTTATTACAAGTAGGTTCTATTCCTTTATAGAAATAGTTATTAAATTCATCTAGAGTTAAACAAATTCTTCTCTTATTACTAACTCCTTTATATTTCTTTTTTAATTCCAGAAATACTTTATCTTCTCCTTTTGGAACAAAGTAACTTCTTAATCTTACTTTTTCTTTATATATAGATTTATCAATTGATTTATTTATTAAATAAAAATCATCGGTATCAAAATATATATTACTAATATTACTTTTAAAATATTTATCTTTTTCTAAATGCTTTTTCATTCTATTAAACAATTCATTATATTGAGTTTTAGTTAATACATATTTCTTTTCCATTCTCTTGAATGTTTCAATCATATTATTACTTCCTTTCGAAATAATAATATTATTCGAAAATTAAAACAAAATTAAAAAGCTCGGAAATTTTCCGAACTTTTTCTTTTTAATATGGACTTGGTACATAATTCCATGGACTAATAATATTATTTATATATTGGTAATAAGTACCATTATATGCCCAACCATAATTTCTAGACATCTCTAAATGTAAGTGACATCCAGTAGAATATCCAGTTGAACCCATATAGGCAACAATTGTATTAGTATCAACTGATTGTCCTACATAAACAGGAATTCCAGGTTGAACATGAGCATATTGTGAGAATACTAATTGCCCATTAACATTGTGAACTACTAATACCATATAAGCTCCATATACATCTAAACCATTACCTACATAGTAAACTCTACCTGGAGCTACTGCATAAATTGGTGTTCCACAACCTCGAGTAATATCTACTCCTTTGTGTCCACCACCATAGCCCCAACTAATTCTACCACCATTTACTGGGAATCTAAATCCATTTTCGCCAATAACAGCACCAGCTGATACTCCAGATCCACCAGATGAAGGATTAACTTTTGGTGGAACATCACAAGTTACACCAATGACATCACTTGACTTACAACCACGACTACGATAATAATTAACACGTTTTTGATATAACTCAATTTGTCCTTTAGTACTTGGAACAGTTCCTTCTACTCCACTTACTTCTTCTTCAATTCTAGCTTTCTCACTTTCAAGTTTCTTCTTTAAAGCATTTAATTCTTCTTGTTTTTTCTTTAATTCTGCTTTCTTTTTCTTATTAGTTTCAATTAACTGTTTTAGCTCTTTCATTATCTTATCATTGTAATCAGTTAATTGTTCAGCAACTGACATACGATAAACCATATCAGTAATACTAGTTGCACCAAAAACATACTCTAAATAGGCATTATTACCATTCTCTATCTGGTAATATTCCATTATTTTTTTACTTTCAGCATCTTTCTTTTTTATTTCTTTATCACAACGTTCAATTTCTGCTTGTAAAGCTTCTATTTCTTCTTCTGCTTTAGCAATCTTATCTTCTGTCTCAGAAATAGATTTCTTAACAGCAGCAATTTCTTCTTTACCACGTGCTATTTTAGCTTCCTTTTCTTGTAATTCCTTAGTATATTTCTCAACTGCTGCTTCATATTCTCCTAAAGTAACAGCTGATACCTTAACGGGTAGAAGTAAAGCTATAGCAACTAATGTGATTAATACTTTTACTTCTCTATTCATATTACACCTTTAAGTACTTTCTTACAGCACTAGCACTACCAATCATACCAACAATAATACCAATAATTATTACTGATAATGATACTTGATAAATAAATGGTTCTGGCTTAATTAACTTTATTAATTGTGAATATAAGTATCCATCAAAATGTCTATAAAAAGCCATATATCCATACATTGTAATTAATATTGGTACAATTGAACCAAAGATACCTAGAATCATACCTTCAATTATAAATGGAGTTTTAATAGTAAAATTACTTGCTCCTACTAAACGCATAATACTTATTTCTCTACGTCTTGCAGAAATAGTTAACTTAATAGTATTAATAATTAAGAATACTGTGACGATAATTAAAGCAATAACAATACCATAAGTAATCTTTTCTACTTGATTAAAGGCAGAAACCATTTTATCTACCATACCAGAGCCATATCTAACTACAGCAATTTTATCTACTCTTTGTATTTTAGCTGCAGTTTTACCAATTTTTTCAACATCTTTAACTTTTATTTGAAGTGTATCCTTTAGAGGACTTTCCTCATCCGACCAGTTTTGTAATACTGTATCGAAAACATCTGATTCAGCTTGCATCATTTCTTTTACTTCTTGTTTTGATTGATATGTATAAGTATCAACATTAGAAATAGATTTTATTTCTTTTTCTATATCTTTTACATCTTCTTCAGTAGCATCATTATCTAAGAATGCCACAATAGTCATATCCCTTTCAATCTCTTTTGTAAAATTTTGAACATTATATGATGCCATAATTGCTACAGCAACAATAATTAAAGTAATTGTAATACAAGAGATTGAAGCTAGTGAAAGAGAAAAGTTTCTTATTACACTTTTTATAGCATCTCTGATGCTTCTACCTAACATTCTAAATAGCTTCATCTTCGTACTTTCCTTTCTGTTTAAATTTTACTAAACGACCATCTTTTAATGTAATGACCTGTTTTTTCATTTTATTAACAATATCCCTATCATGAGTAGCCATAACAATAGTTGTACCTCTTCTTTTATTAATATCATCAAGAACTTTCATAATTTCCATACTCATATCAGGATCAAGGTTACCAGTAGGCTCATCACAAAGTAATAATTTAGGCTCATTAACAATTGCTCTAGCAATAGCTACTCTTTGTTGTTCTCCTCCAGATAGCTTATCAGGATACTCATGAACTTTATTTTTTAAACCTACATCTTCTAAAGCTTTTAAAACTTTAATTCTAATTTGATCTTTTTTATCACCAATGCACTCTAAGGCAAATGCTACATTCTCATAAACTGTTTGTTTTGGTAATAAACGATAATCTTGGAATACTATTCCTAATTTTCTTCTTAATTTATAAACTTTATTATTTTTTAACTTAGCAACATCCAATCCACCAACTATTACTTGTCCTTTAGTTGGTCTTTCTTCACGGTAAAGCATTTTAATTAATGTACTTTTACCGCTTCCTGAACCTCCTATTACGAAAACAAAAGATCCTTTTTCAATAGCTAAGTTTAAATCATAAATAGCAGTAACACCATTTTTATATTTCTTTTCAACATTTTTTAGTCTGATTAAATCACTCATTTAGATTTTTCACCACCTTAGCTAATTAATTATATCATATTTTCTAAGACAAAAAAAGAAAGTTCACAGATAAACTTTCTTATTTACGTTATTTTGCACCTTCTACTTGATATGAATCAGTAACTACAAAGAAGGCATCCTCATCTATTTCTTTAATACCTTCAGTTAAACGATAGTATTCTCTAGAAGGAATAACTGTTAACATAACCTTTCTTTTATTATCTAAGAATCCACCTTTAACATCAAAAGTAGTAATTGAATGTTGTAAAGTATTAAGAATATATTCTTTAATTTCTTCTTCTTTAGTAGTAATTATATAGAAAGCTTTATTATTAGAAATACCAAGTAGTACTCTATCTAATACTAAATTACTAATATAAATATATATAATTGCATATAAAGCATTTGTAGTTCCAAAGAAAAGAGCTCCTATTAAAACGATAATTACATTTATGACTAAACTTGATTTAGCTACCGATATTTTGTATTTATCATAAAGAATTTGTGATATTACTGGAAAACCTCCATTGTTATAACCACTTTTATACATTAATCCATTAGCAACACCACACATTACTGCCGCAAAAATAACAAGTAATAAAACATCACTATAATCTATTTGAATAAGGTCAGTAATATTAGAAGTTAATTTTACTAGTACTGGATAAGCAATACTAGCTACTAAACTAGTTGCGGTCCTTTCAAATCCTAAATACATAAAACTAATTATTGCACAAGCAGCTGCAAGTAGGAAAATCATAAGAGCTGGATCAATACCATATAAATAATTTGTAATAGTCGCAACACCATTTGTTCCACCAGTAACTAATTTCATTGGTAATAAGAATAAATTATATAAAATAGCCCAAAGTACTGTTGAAGCCGAAATTAAAATTATTCTATATATTTTATTTTTCTTATCTAATGCTTTTATTATGTCTTCCATCTTACTCACCTCCAAATACTTGATATGTATCAGTAATTATATAAAAGGCATCTTTATCAATCATTTTAATACCATTAGTCAGCCTGTAATACTCTCTAGTTGGAATTACAGCCATAATTAATGTTTCATTTTGACGTTTATATCCACCTTTTCCCTTAAACATAGTTACTCCATGACCTAAAGTTTTTAAAATGTAATCTCTTACTTCATCTTCTTTATCAGTAATTATAAAGAAAGCTTTACTATCTGATATACCAAGAATTACTCTATCTGCCATTAAGCTAATACAATAAAGAATAATTATTGAATACATCATACTATTCATACCAAAGAATAATGCTGAAGATAGAACTATTAAACCATCACTCATCAGCATACTTTTACCAATACTTTGTTTTAAGTACTTTGACAAAATTTGATTGATAATATCAGTTCCACCCATAGTAAAACCTGCTCTAAAAACAATTCCAGCACCTAATCCATATAGTATTCCACCAAATAAAGCTGATAATAACAAATGTGAAGTATCAATTTGAATCCAAACATTAACATTTTCAGTTAATTTAACAAATATCGGAAACATAAGTGTTCCTAGTAAACTTGCTCTAGTTTTGTTTTTATCAAGCAAAAGCAAGCTGGCAATAAGTAAGAAAATATTAGCTATGATAATAACCGTTGAATTACTAATTCCAAATAAGCTATCCAATATAACTGCAATACCACCTACTCCTCCAGGAACTAGATTATTAGGAGCAATAAAAATATTATAAGCTAAAGACACAGTTAAACATCCTATGATAAATTCTAATACTCTTTTTCCATAGGATTTCTTATCTATCAACTCAGCTATTTTAAGATATTTGTTTTTAGAAAATACATTCATTTTATATCCCCTTTTTTAAATTACTTTCGATGAACATATCTATATCACCATCCATTACTTTACTAACATTACTAGTTTCAACATTAGTACGATGATCTTTAACCATCGAATATGGATGCATAACATAGCTTCTTATCTGGGAACCAAAATCAATATTCATTTGATTACCTTTTATTTTGTTCATTTCTTGTTCGTTTTCTTCTGTTTTTTGTAGTAGTAATTTATTTTTTAGAATTTTAAGTGCTTGTTCTTTGTTTTGAATTTGACTTCGTTCATTCTGACAAGTTACTACTATTTTAGTAGGTAAATGGGTAATTCTAACAGCTGAATCAGTTGTATTTACACCTTGACCTCCTGCTCCTGTAGAACGATAAACATCTATTTTTAAATCTTTTTCATCTATTTCAATATTAGTATCTTGTTCAATCTCAGGTGTTACTTCAACTGAAGCAAAAGATGTATGCCTTCTATTATTAGAATCAAATGGTGATAATCTAACTAAACGATGAACTCCTTTTTCGTTTTTTAAATAACCATATGCATTTTTTCCTTTAACTAATAGTGATACACTTTTAATACCTGCTTCATCACCATCCTGGTAGTCCAATACTTCAACCTTGTAATTCTTCTTTTCACACCATCTAGTATACATTCTATATAGCATACTAGCCCAATCACAAGATTCAGTACCACCTGCACCTGGGTGAATTTCTAATACACAATCATTCTTATCATATGGACCATTAAGCATAATCAATAAGCTTAATCTTTCGATTTCATTAGAAATATTTATTGCTGAAGATTCTACTTCTTTTAGCATTTCTTCATCATTTTTTATTAATTCAAGAACTTCTAATGTACTTTTTATTTCATTTTGAAGTGTTTCAATACTTGAAACTTCTTCTCTTAAATCATTTAACTTTTTTATAGTTTCTTCAGCAGAATTTCTATCATTCCAAAAATTCATATTTTCGGTTTCTTTTTGTAATTCAGTAATTTTTAGTTTTTTAGTAGGGATGTCAAAGTGACCTCCATAAATTATCTATTGTTTCTAAATTACTATCTAGAGATCTTTTTAATTCTTTCTTTTCCATGCTAATCTCCTCGATTCTATTATTATTCTACATCATTTATTTTAACATATAAATAAAATTTAAACAATTCATGTATTTTTTTTGACAAATAAACATATATTATTACTGAGGAAGGTTCACTATGTAGTGTGAAGATCCTCTGTATATAGATTAAGGAACTATTTAGTTCCTTTTTATTATTATAAAATAATAAATTTATGTAAAAAAACAGGACATATTTATTCTTCTATGCTATAATATTACTATAATAAAAAGAATAGAGGTAGGATATATGGGTGAAATTGAAAATAGCAATAAGTTCCAGATGCAATTAATTGATAAATTAATAGTTGGTATGATTGGTTTAGCATCTCTAATTGTAATAATAGTAACAATTGTATTTGTTAATAATAAATACAAAAGATTATATGAAAATCAAATAAAACAATTAAGTGAAATTCCTTATAATGAAACCTACAGATATCTATCAAAAGACAATACAATAGAATTTTATAGAGAAACAAAAGTAATTGCTGAATATAAGTGTTCATCAGATTGTAAGATTACCGATTTCTCATCAAGTCAATTTATTATTGATAATGATGATTTAGTACCAGTTGTTGATAATGGTAAAGTTAATCTTTACAGTATTAGTAATAAGAAGAACAGTATTGTTTTAGATGAAATACCAAGAACTTCTATTAATAATAAATATGGTATTATTAAAATGAATAATAAATATGGAGTTATTAATAAAAAAGGAAAAATTATTTTAAGTTGTGATCACAACGATATAGATATAAATATATCTCATATTGTTACACTAAATACTGGTACAGTATATGTATATGATGACAATGCTAAATTATTAGCATCTCAAGCAACAACAGCTACTGGTGATATTAGTATTTCAGAGAAGAATAATCATTTATATATAAATATTGTTGGTAGTAAAACCACTACTTTGACATTTGATACCACAACTAATAGATTCATTAATTAGTTTTAAACAGTCAATTGACTGTTTTTTTTATTCATAAGCAAAATAAAAAGAAGTTAATTACTTCTTTTTATTCAGCCTTTATGTCATATTTTTCAGCATATTCTTTTATAATAGCCATTGCATCATTATATTCATTCACTAATCTATCAAAATTTTCATTTACAAATTCTTGATTGTTTTCCTTACTCTTTAATTCATGTTCATAACTTACATCAGCTAATTTCATAAATCCTAAGTATTTACAATCACTCTTTAACGAATGAACTTCTATAGCATAATTTGGCATATCTCCTGCCTCTTTAAACTGATTAATATGGTCCCATTTTTCATCGACACTAACTATGAAATCGTTAATAGTCATGTTATACATTTCCATATCCATAAGGAATTCTAGAGATTTATCCATATCTACACCTTTATCACGAAGGAATTTTTCTTGTTCAGCTGCGATATCACTTGATTCTTCTTTTACCTCAGAATCTTCCTTCTTCTCTTCAGTTGGTGCTTCTTCAGAAGGTTTTTCTTCTTCCTTAGTTTCTTCTTTTACTTCTTCTTTTTCTTCAGTGTCTTCCTTCTTCTCTTCAGCAGGAGCCTCTTCGGAAGATTTCTCTTCTTCCTTAGTTTCTTCTTTTACTTCTTCTTTTGATTCAGACTCTTCTTTCTTTTCTTCAACTGGTGCTTCCTCAGAAGATTTCTCTTCTTCTTTAGATTCCTCTTTTTCTTCTACTTTAGATTCAGACTCTTCTTTCTTCTCCTCAGTTGGTGTTTCTTCAGAAGATTTCTCTTCTTCTTTAGTTTCTTCTTTTACTTCTTCTTTATCTTCAGAGTCTTCTTTCTTTTCCTCAGTTGAAGCATCTTCAGAAGGTTTTTCCTCTTCCTTAGACTCTTCCTTTACTTCTTCTTTAGTTTCTTCTTTTTCTGCTTCAGCCTCAGAGTCTTCCTTCTTCTCCTCAGTTGGTGTTTCTTCAGAAGATTTCTCTTCTTCTTTAGTTTCTTCTTTT
>ERZ842401.5141-NODE-5141-length-14691-cov-3.930445_pt1 | contig 14691 bp, 12 predicted proteins | sample MGYA00521270_ERZ842401 | MGnify/ENA primary metagenome ERZ842401 (study PRJEB31892, sample SAMEA3878208) | bioreactor metagenome | biome: Moose rumen | place: Sweden | collected 2011-10 | study: EMG produced TPA metagenomics assembly of the PRJEB12797 data set...
CCCGCCTCTCCCTTGAGATGCCCGTATACATAGTCGCCGTCAATCTGAAGCGTAACGGATTTTATTCCGCCTTCTGCCTCAAGCACGTCGACCGTCTCAATCTTATATTCGTGCCGCTCAGCCCATCTGGTGTACATGCGCATGAGCATGCGGGCCCAGTCCTCGGCCTCCGTCCCGCCGGCGCCGGAATGAATCGTAAGAAAGGCCGCGGAATCGTCAACCTCGCCAGAAAGCAGGTTCAGTATGTTCAGCTCATCGAATTTCTTGCGGCCTGCTTCTATCATGGTCTTGAGCTCGTCCTCGTCGGACTGCTCACCGCTTTCCTCCGCAAGCTCGTACATGGCTTCCATGTCATCAACCTGACTCACCAGCTCGCGCCACGGCTCAACACGGTTCTTGAGCTTGCGCACCTGCGACATGATTTTTTCGGCCTTGTCGTGGTCGTTCCAAAAATCAGGGGATTCGGTCAGCGCCATTTTCTCATCTATCTTTTTCTGAATTGAATCGGGGTCAAGCCGGCTCCATACGCCGTCAATGTCTTCTTTTAATTGGTTAAGCGGCAGCTTCAATTCCTCAAGCATATCTTACTCCTGAACGGGAAGCAGGAACGCACGACGCGTCCCGCAAAGCATAGGTGCCTCCGAAAGCAAAAAGCCACGCAGAAGCACCCCGCTCTATATTATAAAAGAATGCCGATTTGGTAAAGAATGAGGAAAACAGAGAGAAGCCAAACGGCGCGAAGGGTGCAAAAACTCCGCGCCGCAGTAGCCCCTAATACTTGAACGCCGAGCCGCCAATGAACTCGCGGATAATGGAGCGCGGTGGAACGGCGGTTGGAGCGATGGACGCAAACTGGTCAAGGAAGCGCAGAAGCGAGCAGGCTTCCGCGTATTCCGTCTCAGAAGGCTTTACGCAGCGCAAAAGAGGCTCCGCATACACCTTAAGGACGCTCAGCTCATAATCAAGCGCCGTATTCAAAATCGCATCCGCATTGTTCTGGAACGGAAAAATATACAGCTCCTCGCCCCGGCGCACGCTCGGCCACATGGCAATCGTTCCGGCGGCTCCCTTTCCGCGGAACTGATAGTCGCGCACAATTCGGCGGACAAGGCGGTTGTCGCTGGTAGGAATGCGGTTATGGTCGTCAATGTTCAGCTGGGTCAGCGCCGAAAGATAAATCTTGAACTTAATCTCTGCGGGAATACGCGGCGTAAGCTTGTCGTTCAGACCGTGTATTCCTTCCATTATAAGAATCTCGTTTTCTTTGAGCGAAAGGCGGTTCTTCTCGTCAAAATGCTGCGTTCCATCATGAAAGTTGTACGTCGGCACGATAATTTCCTTTCCATTGAACAAATCAACGAGGTTGTCGTTCAGAAGCTCAATGTCCAGCGCCTCAAGGCACTCAAAGTCAAAGTTTCCGTTCTCGTCCCGCGGAGTACGGCTGTGGTCAACGTAGTAGCAGTCAAGGCTGATGACCTTGGGAACATAGCCCATAGCCTGAAGCTCCAGCGCAAGTTTTTTGCTGGTAGTGGTCTTGCCGGAACTTGAGGGACCCGCAATCAGCACCACGCGGACGGTTTTTCGCGCGGCAATCTGGTCGGCAATCTCAGAGATGCACTTTTCCTGCAAGGTTTCCGTAATGTCAATAAAATCGTTCACCTTGCGGTTTACGATAAGCTCATTCAGCCGCGCTACGGACGTTACGCCAAGGCGCCGTCCCCACGTCTTGTACTTGCGGTAAATTTCAAACAGCTTCGGCTGGTCAATGAAGTCAGGAATTTTTGAGCCGTCATGCCCCTTTGGAAAGCGGAGCAAAAAGCCACCCTGATACGCGCGAAGCTCAAACAATTTCAGAACGCCGGTCGCGCATACAAGCGGTCCAAAATACAGGTCGCTGAACTCGCCCAGCGTATTTATGCGCACGCGCGGCGGACAGATGAATTCCAGCTGGCGGCGCGTTTCTGTAAGCCCGCTCTTCTCAACAATGGAAACCGCCTCGTCATAAGAGACGAATGACGTGTGAATCGGAAGGTTCTGAGCGACAAGCGAATGCATCTCGTCAGAAATGCGCGTAAGTTCCGGCGCGCCAAAGTTTTTTCCGTCCTCCGTGCTGACCGTATAATAATAACCGGAACCAAGGCTGTGTCCCACCACAAGGCGTGCATCAGGAAACACGTTATGGCATGCCGCCGCAAGCAAAAAGCACAGCGAGCGCCGATAGATGAGCGTTCCGTCCTTTGAGTCTGCAAGAACCGGCTCTATACGCGCATTGTATTTGAGACGCTTTTCCAGCGAATATATTTTATTGTTCATTTTTACCGCAAAAACGGAATCCGATGTCATTCCGTCCGGCAGCGTTATATCCGAAATAATGTCCCGAACCCATGTTCCGTAGGGAATCTGCTTTTCTGAATTGTCCGGGAAAGTGATTCTCAAAAACTGGTCGCTCATAGCATGCCTCCGCAAAAGTTCTGTATGAGACACATTGTATCCGAGAATTTCAAGTTGTCAAAAAAATAAATTGAGAAAAAAAGTTCTAGCGAAGATGAACCCGGCTCGTTACGATGTCGTCAATTTCCTTCATCTCCTGCTTTTTTACCGCAGCATCAAATTCCTGCTTCTGCTCATCGCGGAGCTTTTCAAGGGCTTCCGTCCTCTGCATCGCCTGGCGGAGCGATTCCCGCTTTTGCTCGCTTACAAGCTTAAGCTGCGAAAGCTCCTGAAGCAAGCGCTCGCATTGGTTCCGCGCATAGGAATAAAATTGGTTTGCCGCCGTAATGTCCGCAAACGAGACGCTGCCCTTCATGGAATTCTGAACGCTCACCTGCCGTGCAGCAAGGGAATCCAGCTCGTCCTGAACCTTCTTTTCGTCGGCAAGCGCCTTTCCAAGTTCCGCTTCTGCCTGCTGCTGCTGGAATTTCCGTATGCCAAGTATTTCCTCAAGCTCAAAAGAAAATTTCTTCATTGTCAATCGGTTCCATCTTAGGCAAGTCTTCCGGCTTCAAGGGGATTTTCTGCATAGTCAGCTTCAGGAAGCTCGATTCCTGTCAATTCAGAAAGCATGTCAAGAGTCTGCTCCATGGTAAAGCCTTCGTCGCGCTCCTGCTTCAGGAACTCCTCGATTCTGTCGTGAAAATCAATCGCATCATCTATAGCCTTTGAGCTTCCCTTCTGATAGATGCCGGTGTTGATCATCTGTGCGTTGTTCTGATATACCGCCATGAGCTCGCGCACCCGGGCAACAGCCTTGCGCGTGGTCTTACCGATTACGTCCGTGGCGTTACGGCTTATGGAAGCAAGCACGTCAATCGCAGGGTAATGATATGACGAAGCGAGCTTACGCGAAAGCACCACATGCCCGTCAAGAACGCCGCGCACCGTATCTGCGATAGGCTCATTCATGTCATCGCCGTCAACAAGGACAGCATAAAACGCGGTGATTGAGCCTTTATCGTTGTTTCCCGTGCGCTCAAGAAGCTTAGGAATGGAATCAAAAACGCTCGGCGGATATCCGTTCTGTGCCGGCGGCTCGCCGTTTGAAAGGCTTATCTCGCGCTGAGCCTTTGCAAAACGGGTAACGTTGTCCATCATGAGCATGACATCTTTTCCCTGATCACGAAAAAATTCCGCAACGGCAGTGCAAACCTGCGCGGCTCTAAGGCGGCAAATGGAAGGTTCATCCCCTGTGGCAACGATTACGACGGAACGCTTCATACCTTCCGGTCCAAGATCCTTGTTTATGAATTCAGGAACCTCTTTTCCGCGCTCGCCCACCAAGCCGATTACGTTTATATCCGCATTCGTATTCCGCGCGATTGAGCCGAGTAAGGTTGACTTACCCACGCCGGAGCCGGCAAAAATACCGATGCGCTGACCTTTTCCCATAGTGAGCATGGAATCTATCGCCTTAATGCCAGTGGTTATGCGCTTGTTTATGAGCGGCTTTTTCATGGAATCGGGGGCGGCGGCAATCACTGGGTAATAGGCTTCCGGAACAAGCTCGCCAAGCCCATCAATCGGCTTACCGACGGCGTTCAGCGTACGTCCCAAAAGGCTCCAGCCAACAGGAACCTGAAGACATTTGCCGGAACCGATGACCTCGCAGCCAACCTCTATACCGGTGGTATCCGCATAGGCGGTAAGCTTTACAAGCTGCTCGTTCAGACCTACAACCTCCGCAAGCACGGAACGAGTCTTATCCAGTTTTATAGTGCAAATCTCGCCAATCTGCGCAATCGGACCACGGCTCAGAATCTCAAGACCGTTAACGGCAGTAACATAGCCCACATACATAATGGATTCCGCTTCCGCAACCTGATTGAAATATTTTGAAAAGTCAAATGAATCTGTCTCGTCTTCCATATAAAAAAATCCTATCCGTATTTTTTACTCGGAAGCACCGGGAGTCCTTGAAACTGATTTGAGCGGAGAAATCTCCAGGATTTTGCTCTCAAGTTCTCCAAGCTGGCTTGCAATGCGTGCATCGATGGCACCAAAGTCCGTCTCTACGATACAGCCCCCCTTATCCACGCTGGAATCTTCTATTACATTTATGCCGGTTACGTTCTCAATTCGCTTTATGAATTCGTCAGTGTTCGCGGAGGTAAGCTTCAAATCTTCAACGTTCACGCGGATTGTAACGGTTCCGCGGGCGCGAACTTTTTTGAGCGCGGCAAGAACGTTGCTCATAATCGTGGTTTTCTGTGTCTCGGCAATGATTTTTACGACCTTGCGGGTCATGAGAATAATAAGGTCGACAATCTGCTGTTCGGTATCCTTAAGGATTTCCTCGCGGCGCAGCATAATGCCCTCTATCATCTTATGAATGCGGTCGATGAGACGGCTGACTTCCTCCTGCCCCTGCGCATAGCCTTGGTCATGACCTTCCTTCCAAGCGGCTTCATGCGCATCGTCCTTTATTTTCTGCTCCTCAAGATGAGCGTCAGAAATGATTTTGTCCGCTTCTGCGCGGGCTTCGGCAAGGATTTTTTCAGCAACACTCTGCGCCTCTGCCTTTATCGCCTCTGAATTTTCCGTTGCATGGCGGGCAGCCTCGCCGGCGGCGGCATCAGCCTTCTGAATGATTTCGTCCGCCTGCTTCTGCGCTTCCTCCATCATGTGCTGCTTTTCAATTTCCCAGCCCTGCTTAAAGGCTTCGGCTTCCTTTCGAATATCCTCGGCAGTCGGTCCTTCATAAACCTCTTCCACCACCTCTTCCTCTACAACAGGCGGCGCGTAATCATGAATCAGAGGAAGCGTGAATTTCTTAGCCTTCTCATCAGCCTTTATCTCAAACGGTCTGAATACTGTCTGTGCCATATTCTATCCTACTGTACAAGTTCGTCTTCACCAGAACGTGCGATGACGATTTCACCGCTGTCCTCAAGACGGCGGATCGTTGATACGATTTTCTGCTGGGCTTCCTCAACGTCCTTAAGGCGCACAGGCCCCATGAATTCCATATCTTCCTTAAGCATACTTGCGGCACGCTTTGACATGTTGCGGAAAATCTTGTCCTGTACCTCGGTATCCACCGATTTGAGCGCCTTTGAAAGCTCCTGGGTGTCGACCTCGCGCAGAACCTTCTGGATTGCGCGGTCGTCCAGCATGACGATATCCTCGAACACGAACATTCGCTTCTTGATTTCCTCTGCCAAATCCGGATCCTCTTCCTCCAAAGATTCAATGATTGCCTTCTCAGAAGAACGGTCAACAAGGTTCAAAATCTCAACGATAGACTCAACACCACCTGCGGCAGTGTAGTCTTCGCTACTAAGGGTAGAAAGTTTCTTTTCAAGAACGCGCTCAACCTCGCGCAAAACGTCAGGACTCGTTCGGTCCATAGTCGCAAGTCGCTTTGAGACTTCCGGCTGCATTTCTTCCGGCAGATTCTGAAGGATGACGGCGGCCTTTCCAGGCTCAAGGTAAGCAAGGATAAGCGCGATAGTCTGCGGATACTCCTGCTGGATGAAGTTCAGAAGATGAGCCGGGTCAGTCCGGCGGATAAAGTCAAACGGACGAACCTGAAGGCTGCTTGTCAAGCGGTTGATGATGTCGATTGCCTTCTGGCTTCCCAGGGATTTCTCAAGCAATTCGCGGGCATAGTCAATACCACCGGTCGTGATGAAGTTCTGGGCATTCATCAGCTCCTGGAATTCCTCAAGGACGGCATCCTTGTATTCAGCGTCTACTGTCTCAAGGCGGGCAATCTCAAAGGTGAGGGTCTCAACCTCGTCCTCGCGAAGGTGCTTCATTATCTCTGAGGAAACGTCCGAGCCAAGCGAAACAAGGAAGATTGCGGCCTTCTGGCGACCGGTCAGGCTTTTATAGTCCTTCCTGTCCTTTTTGCTGCTTCCAGCCGGCTTCAGGCTGCCCGGCTTAGGAATCGGTTTTGGATTTGATGTTGTTTTTGAATCTTCGTCTGCCATTTTCCTATTCCTCCATCAACCATGTGCGTATAAGCATTGCGACATCCTCCGGATGCTCCTTTGCCATATTGATTGCGTTCTCCTGAAGCTCGGCGCGTCGGCTTTCTTCGACGGACATGGTAACCGTCTGCGCCTCCTCCTTTGCATCCCACAGCGCCTGTTCGCGGGCAAGCTGCTGCTGACGCAGAAGCTCCTCCTCGCGTGCCCTTCGGCGGCGTTCCAGCTCCTTGCTGATGATACGGAACAGGATGAAGCCGATGAGTACGACGGCAACAGACGCAAGGCTCAGCAGAATCGTTCGCTTTGTCTGCTGCGCCTTTATGTACGCCTCCTGAAACGCCTCATGCTCAGCCTCGCGGTCAACGCGGTTGTTCGTAACCACAACGGAATCGCCGCGCGCAATGTCATAATTGATTGCCGCCTGAACAAGACGCACATAGCCAGCAAGCTCCTCGTCTGTTATCGGCGTATACGTCCACATGAGGTTTCCGTCCTCATCAAATTTGTAAGCGTGCGTCTTTGGGTCCCGCACGATTCTTTCAATTCCATCGATATTCAAAGAAACGGAGCGCCGTCCAATCTGCGGCGAGGAAATCTCCGTCGTGTGGGTCGTATTGATTGCGTTGTTCTGGGTAACGCCAGTCTCAACGGATTTTCCGATTACGTTCGACATGTCGGAATACACAGGCGGCGTCTGCCCTTCAACACCAGCAGGTCCCTCCGGGTTATAGCCGGTTCCCTGCCATTCCTTTGTTACGGTCTGCTGAGAAACAGGCAGCGTGTCAACAATCTCGCTGTCGTCATACGGAGTGTTGGGGTTGTCAGCCTTGCGCTGAATAGGCGTATAGATGGTCGAATCAGAGCTTTTCTGCGACATGTCCATCTCAAGGTTCACAACAAGGTCTCCCAAGCGCTTTTCGCCCACAATTCCCTGCAAATGATTCAAGATGCTTGCCTTAAGCACAGCCTCTTCCTTATGGCGGATTTTCTGCTCGCGCTCAATGTTGGAAAGGCGCGTCAAATCCTCAAAGCCGTCAAAATCATTCAGAACGTTGTTCGACGTATCAGAAATAGTGAGGTTTTCTTCCTTAAGTCCTTCAACCATCGTAAGAACAAGGCGCTGCAAGTCCTTCTGCCGTTTTTTATTCCTGTCCAAATCGCTTGCAGGCTTGAGCCTAAGTATTACCGAAGCCGACACCGGATTCTGGTCCGCGGTAAAAAGTTTTGTTTCCGGAATATTGATAGTTACGAATGCCGCCGCAATGTCGTCAAGCGCCTCAAGCTGCTGCTGAACGCGCTGCGTAATCGCCTGCTTGTATTTTACGTTCTGCTCCGCGTCGGTGGTTGACCAGCTGCGGTTGTAGAAATCCGCGAACGGATCCCAGCGAGAGGGCACAAGACCTTCAGACATGAGGATAGAGCGCATCTTGCGAGCTGTTTTTTCATCGACAACGGAAATATAGCCGGCATCGTCAGTAAATGCCTGTACGTTCTCTTCAGAAAGACGATCCAGAATCTGATCCCTGGTGGATTCGTTGGTTACCGGCGCATTAAAAAGCCGGACGGTGGCAGGGGCAGAAGAAACCCGTGTTGCCACAACGACTGCAATAATAACAACTGCGACTACCGCAAAAAGAATAACTTTTTTAATGAGCGACGCGGACTTCCAGAATGCGGAAGCCCTGTCCATCATTTTCCTAAGCCATTCGTTCATCTGACCCCTCCCGTGAACGAATATTTAAAATTACAACCTATTGTACCATATTACGTAAATTCTGAAAAGAGAAAAAGAGCATCGTATAAAATAAAAAAGCCGCTCCAAGGAACGGCTCTGTGCACTCTATCAGCGGGTCGTGGTTATTTCGCTCCAGCCCTGAACCAGACGGTCAATTACGGACTGAGCGAGGTTCAGCGACATACGCGCCTTTGACATGGCAATCGTCACGTCATGCAAGTCAACGCTTTCTGGGTCGGTTATGACCTGCTGCTGAAGGGCGGACACGTCAAGCTGCTGGCGATTCATGCTCTGGAATGCCTGAACAAGGTAGTCCTCAAAGGAACGGCGGGTTCCCTCGATGCCGTTTTTTGCGGCATTCTCCGCTCGCAATACGGAAACGCCCGCAGTTCCGCGGGAAACGCCCTCAACCGCGTCCACCGGCAGGCGGGAAGCAAGCCTCTGTGTGGTGGCAACCACCCTGCCCGAGCCATAGTGCTCGGTATCGGTGCGGTCCATTTGCAATGTGCTAATCTCTGGAATCTTCATAGGCTACATTATAGGACTAGCGGTTTCCGATTTCAAGGGCTGCGCTGAACATGCTCTTTGCGCCCTCAACCACCGTGGAATTTGCCTCATACGCGCGGCTTGCGCTGATAAGGTCAACCATCTCATTCACAATGTTCACGTTCGGATATTCAACATACCCCTTGCGCGGCCCAGACTGTATTGCGTCCGGGTGATCCGGCATATACACCAGCTTTCCTTCGGAATTATCCTTTACAATCTCGCGCACCTTAACACCCTTTCCCGGTCCATTGTCCAAATCAGTGGGCGTGAACGGAGAGCGGAACTGCGGATGATTTGCGCTCACCGGCTCAAACACAACGCGGGAACGCTTGAATACACCGCCTTCCTGCGTTCGTGTGGAGGATGCGTTGGCAATATTGTTCGAAATGACGTCCGTTCTTAAGCGCTCGGCGCTCATTCCTGTTGCGGCAATATTAATCGAAGTAAAAAGTCCCATATAATCCTATTCCTCCATCCTATTTTTTCATCACGGTATTCAGCTGGCTGAATTCAAAATTGGTAAGCTGTGTGAGAAGCCGGTACTGCATCTGAATCTGGAGAATGTTGTTTGCTTCAGTCTCAGCGTCAACATTGTTGCCGTTCGCCTTTGCGGTAGTCGTATAGTCAAGCACGCGCCGAGGCTCCACATCGCGGTAATCGTACGGCTCAACAAGCGGAATATGGCGGCTGTCCGTGCGCGTAAGCTGAAACGCATTCTTGGCGCGCTCCTCGCTTTCAAAGGCGCGCTTAAGCTCGCTCTCAAAATTAACGGTCGTGCGCTTGAAGTTGGGAACCTCGCTGTTCGCAAGATTGTTAGCCGTAACCTGATAGCGCAGCGAGGTTGCATCCATCGCGCGCTGAAGCAAATCAATCGATCTGGTAAAATTATTCATACTGACATCCTTATTTAGAATGTCGGCATGAGGATTTTTTAGTTTAGGCTTATTTTTGCACGGCTACAGAATATAGCGGGAAAGATCCTGATTCTGAACGATATCCTTGAGTTTTTCATTCACGTAGGCGGCATCAATCGTAATCGTCTCGCCGGCATGCTCGTCCGCAGAAAAGTTTATCTCGTCAAGAACCTTTTCCATGACGGTATGCAGGCGTCGCGCACCTATGTTCTCGGACTTGCCGTTCACTTCCTCGGCAATCTCGCTCATGCGGTCAATCGCGTCCTCCGTGATGGTAAGCGTAACGTTTTCTGTTCCAAGCAGCGCAGAATACTGCATGATGAGGCTGTTCTTTGGCTCCGACAGGATGCGGCGGAACGCCTCCTTATTCAGCGACTCAAGTTCCACGCGGAGCGGGAACCGTCCTTGCAGCTCAGGAATCAAATCGCTGGGAGCCGCCACGCTGAACGCACCGGCCGCAATGAACAGGATGTGCGTCGTGTTCACCACGCCGAACTTGGTGCTTACGTTGCTTCCCTCAACAATCGGAAGAATATCGCGCTGAACACCCTCACGGCTTACGTCCTGACCGTGACTTTCGCCATGAACGGCAATCTTGTCAATCTCGTCGATGAATACGATTCCGCTCTGCTCAACGCGCTTCTTTGCCTCGTCTGAAACCTTGTCCGCGTCGACCATGCTGTCCAAAGTCTCTTCTGTAAGAATCTTACGTGCCTCACGGATTGTGACGGAACGGCGCTTTGTGCGTCCTCCGCTTAAAAGCCCCGCAAGGTTCTGCATGCTGCTCTGCAAATCGTCAAGGCTTCCTCCGGCGATAATTTCCATGCTCGGCATTCCCTGCGCACGGCTTACCGAAACCTCAACCTCGCGCTCCTCGAGTTTTCCTTCGCGCAGCATGCGGCGGAATTTTTCCCGTGTGGAATCTGCGGAATTTTCAGGCTGAGAGGGAGTGCCGGAAGCATTCTGCTCAGGCGAGCCAAGAATGATGACGTCTCCGGAACCGCTTGCCTCGCTCACCACATCCGCAACGTCCCGCGCAGTCTTTTTCTTTTCGCCGGAGCCGGGTAAAAGCAGGTCAAGCAGCTTTTCCTCAACGATTGAGACGCTTTTTTCGCGAAGCTCCTCCTCCATCTCTGCCTTCACGTCCTTGTAGCCAACCGCCATAAGGTCGCGAATCATGGACTCAACATCACGGCCCACGTAGCCGACCTCGGTATACTTGGTCGCCTCCACCTTAAGGAAGGGCGCATTGCACAGCTTCGCAAGGCGGCGGGCAATCTCAGTTTTTCCGCAGCCGGTCGGACCAATCATAAGAATATTCTTTGGCGCAACCTCGTCGCGGATTTCCTCTGGCAACTTAAGGCGGCGAGTTCTGTTACGAAGCGCAACGGCAACGGCGCGCTTTGCCTTTTCCTGTCCGATTATGTATTGGTCAAGCTGCTCTACAATCTGTTTTGGGGTCAAATCTATCTTGTTTTCCATGAGTGTTCCTTATAATTCCTCTACCGTAATGTTTCCGTTTGTATAAATGCAGATATTTCCGGCAATCCGCAGGGACTTTTCGGCAATCTCGCGTGCAGAGAACGAGGAGCCGTCCATATAGGCGAGCGCCGCAGAATAGGCATAGTTTCCGCCCGAACCGATTGCAAGAACATCGTTTTCCGGCTCGATTACGTTTCCGTCGCCACTGATAAGCAGGATTTTTGACGCGTCCGCAACAATCAGCATCGCCTCAAGCTTCTGAAGGCTTCTGTCCGTACGCCACGCCTTTGCAAGCTCCACCGCAGAGCGCGTTAAGTCGCCGTTGAATTCCTTTATCTTTGTCTCAAAGCGGTCAAGCAATGTGAACGCGTCCGCCACGGAGCCGGCAAATCCGGTAAGAATCTTTCCGTCGTAAATTTTACGCACCTTGCGTGCGTTTCCCTTGCAGACCGTCTCGCCGAGCGTAACCTGTCCGTCGCCAGCCATGGCAACCCTTCCGTCCTTGCGTACGGCAATGACCGTAGTGGAGCGAATCCTAACTTTTTCAGACATAAAATCTCCAAAACAAAAAATACGGCTATCCGTGCGGATGCGCCTTATTGTAAATATCTATGAGCCGAGCAGTCGTTATATGCGTATAGCGCTGCGTGGTTGAAATGCTCGAATGCCCAAGAAATTCCTGTACCATGCGCACGTCCGCACCGTTCGCAAGCATTGCCGTAGCAAAGGTATGCCGTATGGCATGCGGCGACACATGGAATTTCAAGCCTTCCTCGCCGGTGTAGCGGGTCAGGATGTAGCGGACACCGCCAGTCGTAAGCGGTCCCCCCTTCTGATTCACGAACACATAGGGGCAGCGATCCGCCGTGCCATGCAAGGAAAAACGCTTCTTTCTGTCCGCAAGGTATGCGCTGAGCGCAGTGCGGGCTTCCTGCTCAAAATAAACGGGGCGCTCCTTATTGCCCTTTCCCCGGACGATTGCCGACGAATTTCCGTTCATCAAATCGCCAAGGCGTAGGGAGACGATTTCGCTCACACGGCAGCCACTTGAGTACATCATCTCAAAAAGCGCCTTGTCGCGGGTCTCCCACAAAAGCTCCTGCTCCTCCGGAAGCCGGCACAGCTTGTCAATCTCCGGCGAGGTAAGATAGCGGGGCATGTGCTTCGGAAGCTTGACGGTATGCAGCTCCAGCGCCGGATTTATCTTTACGTAGGAAAATTTTCTGCAGTACGCAAAAAAAGTGCGCACGGCGGCAATAAACCTGTTTACGGAGGAGCTGGCTTTTTTTTCCGCGCTCAGTTTTGCCACGCAGAAGCGCAAATCCTCGGTCGTTATGCATCTAAGCTCAGCATCCCGACCAAGCACACCCATAAGATGCGCCAGATCGTTCCTGTATGCGGCAATTGAATTCCCGCTCAAGCTGCGCACGGAACCAAGATACAGGAGAAATTCATCTACAACATCAGAAAGAAGCAAAACTGCCATATTTTTTTATCGGAAAATCCCGGGCAAAAATACACGCTTTTCACTTTCATCTCCAGCCGTGCGCACCTCAGCTCCCAGAACGGAAGCCTCGCGACAAAACGCTAGTCCTCGTCGGCAACAACCGGCATGGCATTCTCCTCGTCGGAAGAATGCAGATAGTCGCAGTCCGGATTGATGCACGACTTGTAGCTTCCGTTCTTCTTGTCAAATTTCTCAACAAGGAACCAGCCGCACTTAGGACAGTACGAGTCAATCGGCTTGAAATGCGAGATGAAATTGCAGGTAGGATAATTCGTACAGCCGTAGAATTCCTTTCCGCGTCCCTTGGTCTTTCGCGCCACAATCTCGCCATTGCAGTCAGGCATAGGGCATTTTGCAAGCGGTATGGACTTTGTGTTGTGGCATTCCGGAAAGCCCGAGCACGCGAGGAAGAAGCCGAAGCGTCCGAGTTTTTTCATCATCATCTTTCCGCACTTCTCGCACACCTTGTCCGTAGGCTCGTCAAGGCTGCCCTTCACGCTCTGCACGCTTTCCATTACCTCGTCAACGCGCTTTCTGAACGGACCAAAGAAATCACCTATCATGTTGTTCCACACAAGGTCGTCCTGCTCCACCTTGTCAAGATTATTCTCGACCTCGGCGGTAAAATGCTCATTTATTACCTCCGGGAACGATTCAACAAGAATCCTGCAAATCATGCGCCCCAGCTGAGTGGGAACAAGCTGCTTGTTGCTGCGGGTAACGTAATAGCGGTCAAGCAGGACGGAGATAATCGGCGCATAAGTTGACGGACGACCGATTCCCTTTTCCTCAAGGGTACGTACGATGGAAGCGTCCGTATAGCGCGCAGGTCCCTGCGTAAAATGCTGTTCCGGGTGAAAGTTTTCCGCCTTGATGGTCTCGCCTTGCTTTAAGGTCGGAACAGAGCCTGTCTTGTCCTCCTTTGAGGAAAGCAGCTTTATGACGTGATAGAAGCCCTTTTCAGTGATTTTGCTGGCGCTCACACGGAACAGTGCGTCTCCGGCAGAAATTTCTACGGAGGTTGTGGTCGTCTTTGCGTTGTTCATCTGACTTGAGACAAAGCGCTCCCAGATTATGGTGTATAAACGCAGCTGATCGCGCGTAAGGTATTCCTTTACGGCATCGGGAGTGTATTCCGTATATGTAGGGCGGATACCTTCATGAGCATCCTGCGCCGCCTTTCCAACGGAATAGTGAATAGGCTCCGGCGGAAGGTCGTCTGGATAATTCTTTGTAATCCATGCGCGCACGTCGTCAAGCGCCGTCTGGGAGATGCGCACGGAGTCTGTTCGCATGTACGTAATGAGTCCGACGCGGCTTGAGCCCATGTTTATACCCTCGTACAACTGCTGGGCAATCTGCATGGTCTTGCGCGAAGTAAAGCCAAGACGGTTGGCGGCGGACTGCTGAAGTTTTGACGTAGTGAACGGCGCTTTTGGGCGGACGGTCTTTTCAGTCTGCTTGATGTTCGTCACCACGCAGTCGGAATTCTTAATCTCATCGATGATTTCCTGAACCATTTTTTCTGAGGTAAGCTCCGGCACATCCCCCCTGTACTTTACAAGCTGAGCGGCAAATTTTGTCTTTCCCTTTGAGAAGTCAGCGTCAAGCGTCCAGTATTCCTCCGGAATGAAATTCTCGACCTCTTCCTCACGCTCGCAGATTAGGCGGAGCGCAACCGACTGAACGCGACCTGCAGACAGTCCGTTCTTTACCTTTGCCCACAGAAGGGGACTGAGGTTATAGCCTACCAGACGGTCAAGCACACGGCGCGCCTTCTGGGCGTTCACCTTGCTTTCAATGATGTCGCCGGGATGCTGAACGGCTTCTTTTATGGCTACCGGCGTAATCTCATTGAACACGATGCGGCTGATTTTTGCGTCGGTCTTATCCTTGAGCGCGTTGTTCAGATGCCATGCGATGGCTTCTCCTTCGCGGTCGTTATCGGACGCAAGCAGGACTGCGTCAGATTTTTTTGCATCTTTCTGCAGTTCCTTGAGCAGCTTCGCGCGCCCACGGACGGTAATGTATTCTGGCTGAAAATTATGCTCAACGTCGATTGCCATGCGGCTCTTG